>ENA-OQDL01000401-OQDL01000401.1-human-gut-metagenome-genome-assembly--contig:-NODE-401-length-28330-cov-3.508776_pt1 | contig 28330 bp, 39 predicted proteins | sample MGYA00242782_ERZ504609 | MGnify/ENA primary metagenome ERZ504609 (study PRJEB26092, sample SAMD00036320) | human gut metagenome | host: Homo sapiens | study: EMG produced TPA metagenomics assembly of... | reverse complement strand
GTGACCTGCCAGGGAAATTGCCGGGAGTGCTCCCTGAAGATGATCCGCAAGATCTTCTCCCAGTTTCTCTCTCATATCCGCCGGAACCGGGCGCTGCTTCTTAAATCCCTTCATCAGCTCACCGACGATATGATCACTGTCCGCAGCACTTCCGCCATTTCCACAGATCAAAAGTTTGCCGCCATTTCTGAAAGATTCTTCCAGCACCTGATATGTCTCTGTAATAGCTTCACGACATCCCACGAGCTGAGGATATCTTTTCATAAGTCTTTCTAATTCATTCATTATATTACCCTTTCTATTTTTTCCTGATATGCACGGAGGCCCACAGAAACAGCCGCATAATCACCAAGTTTTTCTCCTAATCCTGCCGGAAGCACTTCCATCACTGACAGAGATTGATCAAGCGCCTCTTTATTCAGTATTTTTACCATTCGCGGTCTTAAAAGCTTCTCCTGTCTCAGAAATATACTACCGATCACAATCTTTTCAGGATTTAAAAGGATCTACCAGTATTGCCAGTCCCTGCCCCAATCTGTCCGCAACAATATCATATATCTTTAGTGCCAGAGGATCTCCCTTTTCGGCAGCCTCTGCTATAGTTCTGGCATTAACTTTAAATAGTTCTCCTTTACTTTGGCAAAATGAAGGAATTTCCTCACGGTCGAGGGCTTCCTCAGCCATCACCTGACCCAGCTGTGCAATTCCGCCACCACTGCAAAATCCCTCAAAAGCCCCCGCCTTGCCATAGCCTACCGGGCCATCTTCTGCCAGACGTATATGTCCTGCTTCTCCTGCCATACCATTGGTACCACTGTATAATTCACCATTCAGAATCAGTCCTGCTCCAAGACCGGTACCAAATGTAAGGAAAATCATATTTCTGCATCCTTTTCCGGCACCAAGCTGCCACTCTGCCAGTGCACATGCGTTCGCATCATTCTGCAGCATGATCGGCACATCTCCAAACTTTGCCTTTAGCGGTGTAAAAAGATCTGTATGATCCCAGTGCGGAAGGTTTGGCGGACATAAGATCAGTCCCTTCTCTTCGTCCAACGGACCGCCACAGGAAATTCCGATGGAGACAAGCTCCCAGTCCGGATGATCATTCAGTTTTTCTGCAATCTCATTCACAAACGACTGCACCATCTCATCTGGATGTGATTCATCCGTGGGTCTTTTTTCCTTTGACAAAAACTCTACCTCATCCCCATTCATATGGATAAAGGAAACCGCACATTTGGTTCCTCCAATATCAATTCCCGCAATTACTTCCATTTTACATTTCCTCCCCGTTATTTTTTAGTTCATCAAAGAAACCAACCCAAGGCAATGACATTGGTAATTCTGAAAACTGATTGTATGTAAACTCTTTAGTTGTCATTTTTCCATCCACACGGCTGATTCGTATTACCCTGTCCGCAATTGTCAGTGAATCCGACATATTCATCGCCAGGATCACAATAGAAATCCCTCTCTCAAGAAGAAGTGTCTGTAATTCCCACACCTGCATCCTGTGTGGTGTACCGGCATGTTTAAACGGTTGTACCATAAATACCACTTCAGGTTTTTCCAGAAGAATTCGCATATAAATTACTCTGGTCTTCTGTTCATCACTCAGTTCATTTATATAACAGTCAAAGATATCTTCCCCGAAAATACGATAATACTCTTCCTGGACAGATTTCTGGATTCTCTTCTTAAGCCAGATGTTCGGTGCTTTTCTATCAAGACCTATGCAAATATTATCCCGTACTGTCAGGTCATCAAAAATGCATCGTCTGGTTGCCTCTTCTTTCATAAATGCGATTTTCTTGTCCGGTAATCTGATACTTTTTTACCCTCGACAAGCATGTCAACATCTTTGAACCCGCCTTCCTTTTCCAGTATCTCCAAAAATTCATTATACATCCTGGTATCCAGACTCTGAATTACCAGGCATTCGCCTTTATAGACACTGAATTGAAAGTGATCCAGGTATTTACCTGACATATCACGTACATAAAGAACTTCTTTCCGTGACTCCGCTGTAGGAACATTTCCACGTGCTCTGTACAGAAGACGCTGGCTTACATGATTATAATAATCAATATAATTATCTTCACTGATCCCTTTTTTTATCTGTTCTTTATCAAATATCAGATTAATACTTCCCTCCGACATCAGAATTGCTCTGGTACATACCTGCTGTATTTCCTCAAAGTGATACGATACATAAAGGAAAGTAAATCCTTTACCTGTGTAATACCGCATGGTGTCAAACAGTTTTTCAAGCTCATCTTCACTGATAACAGTGCTGATCTCCCGGATAATGATAAGATGATATCCTGCTACGATAGCTCGAAGAAGCTCTACCATAACTCTTTTATAGGCAGAAAGCTTTTCCACAGACATAAATGGATCAATAGAAACTCCAAGTTCATCAATAAATGGCTGCAGCTGCATAGCCAGCATTTTTTCATTCAATATTTCCTGTCCAAATCCTGTACGAAGAGTGAATACATTGGTCAGAACATCAAGACCATTAACCAGCGAAGTCTCACTGTCAATCAGGCATATTCTGTTGCGACTGTGCTTCTCCTCTTTCCATGAGTTTACGCACTTATCCTGATAATAAACATATCCGTAATACAATGGAAGGTTATTAACAATCACATCCAGGAGCTCATCCATCCCATAGGAATTCATCGGAATAATCCCCATGATATCACCCTTCAGTATATTAAAAGTCATATTTCGAAAAATAATCGTATTCTGTTTTTTGTATGTAACATCCTGCAAACGAAGAATTTCTTTTTTCATTATTTATCCTTCTTTTTCAGTTCATTTTCATTATAAATGACCGGAATGGATAATTCCACACTGGTTCCCATATTTTCAAGCGAATATACATGCATTCCATATTCCTCTCCAAAAATAAGATGAATACGATTGTTTACATTGACAAGTGCCACGCCGCCTTTTTCCGGCTGCGTATAATTTCTTTACCTCTTCTTCCTTGGAACCCAGTTTTGCATTCAGTTTATCCAGTGTCTCACGATTCATTCCAACGCCATCATCCGAAACTTTGATCAGAAGACGAGATTTCGTTCTGGATATGGAAATCGTAACTTTTCCCTCATCCAGTTTGAGCTCGATTCCATGAATGATACTGTTCTCAAGAATCGGCTGCAAAGTCAGCTTCGGGATCATGCAGTGAAGAATGTCATCCCAGTCTTCTTCATCCTGTTCGATTTCCAGATGGATTCTGCTGCCAAAATCGATACTGCTGAATCTTAAACTACGTTGCACAGATTTTCCAGATTCTTCTTCAACTGTAACAAGATTCTCTACCTTACTGATGGTATAACGGAAGAAGATTGCCAAGTGCTTCTGTCATATCTGCCAGATTATCAAGTCCTGCCATGATCGCCTCACTACGAATCCCTTCCAATGTATTATAAAGGAAATGTGGATCGATCTGAGCCTCTAATGCAGAGATTTCTGCATTCTTCTGCTCCATTGCCGATTCTTTTACCTGTCCGATCAAATTGTGGATACGTTCCGACATTTCATTAAATCCTTCAGATATTTCCTGAATCTCTGTACTGTCTTTTTCTTTGACTTCAAGCTTTTCCCGGAAATTATCTTTTTCGAGATTTTTCATTGCATCCACAATGTCATTTACCGATATCATGACCGGTTTGGTAACACGATAGATCAGAAGGACAAAGATCAGCAGAACAGCAAGCGCTACCATGATCCAGAATATCACCTGTTCTTCAATTGCTTTCTGATATTCACGAATCGACTGACATAAGAGGATTGACCAGCCGCTTCTGGCATTTTTGATTGCCTTCTGATTAACCTTTGCACTATCCAAAGCCTTCTCTTGCCGGCCAAGCATCTTTGTATCTTCTGCCCCTACGATCACTCCGTCTTTCACAAGATATACTCTGGACCCTTTTCCTGCGCTTAATACCGATTCCAGTTCATCCAAATTGACAGACAGGATTACATATCCTAGATCCTCACTGATATCCCAGTAATTAACACCTTTCTCCCGATATGAAACATACGCTCAGGATTGTCCGTATCTTTATCAACATCATAGGACAGCAGCTTTGTCTCATCCGGAATTTTTACCTTTTCCATCCATGTACTATTCACCGAAGATGACGACAGTCGGTCGTAAAATATCCGCCTCTTGTCTGAAAGCACAAGCTGGATTCCGTCAACTCCTTCATTTCTATTACAGATATGGGCAAAATCTCTTCTCATATTATATGCATCCGCTTCCGGAATTTCTTCCGAATCATTTGCATTTACTACAAGGCTCAGAAATTCTTCATCTGTTGTAATAGCATAAAGTAACGTTTCGTATTTATCCAGCGTCATATTCAGGCTCTGATTTGCTTTCTGCAAGTCAGCCTCTGCCTGATTGTTCATATTCTCTAATGTACTTGTCTTTAATCTCTCCTGCGATATCAGTGCAAAAATAGCAAGCGGAATACATGCCGTAATGATAAATGACGGGATCAATATCTGCCGGAGATTCTTCTTTCGCTTTTTCATTTTTTTTCCGCTCCAATACTCTCTATCTTCTCCGCACCTTTATCCAGTATCGTCTGTGAATCTTCTTCATTTACCAGGATCTCTCTTAATGTATCGGAAAGAGTCAATGAGATCTGCGGCCAGTTACTGCTGATCTCTCTTATCCTTGCAGTCTGATACAGATCTATAAATGCCCCTTTTTCTTCATCGTTTTTGAACTGTTGCTGCATAATCTCCTGCCTTGGTGCAAGAAATCCGAATTCATCTATGTAGCTTTTCATTCGATTCTCATCAGCAAGAAATCTCAGAAACTGAACCGCATATTCCTTATTTTCATTATTTGCCACCGCCAGAATCTCTCCTCCTGCAACTGTCACCGGATTGTCTCCACATGGAATTGCTGCCACTCCAAATTCGAGATCCGGATTGCCTTCTCGGATGCTGTCGATTGCCATAGAAGAATTGAACATCATTGCAATCTTGCCCTTTATAAACTGATTCGTCAGATCTCCCATCGTTAGGAAAATACTCTGCAGACTTAAGCTTCCTTCCTGTTCCATATTTCTCAAAAACAGAAAAGCCTGCTGCCCGCTTGCTGTATTAATACGATGGATATCGCCACCCATAGACCACAGGATCGGCAGGAACTCATACATACTTTCTTCCGTCTGCAATGCTGTGATTGCGAATCCTTTTATCGTTTTATCACTGACCTTCGCCGCAATTTTTTCGAATTCTTCCCAATTGTCCGGGACTTTACATCCGGCTTTCTCCAGAATCTTCTTATTATAAAACATCGCCGTACAGTTCACTCCAAACGGCTGTCCATAGATTCTTCCATCCGCAGAACATGGTGCCAGCGCTTTTTCTGAATACTCCTGTAATTCCGGGATCTCATCTGTCAGATCTGCAAATGGTTTCATCTGATGGAGAAATTGAAAATCCGAAGAATCCACCAACGCAATATCCGGCATTTTTTCTTCCGACATGGACAATGCCAGCTGTTTCTTGAAATCTTCATCCGGTATGTAGGATACCTTAACTTCTATTTTATCTTGTGACTGGTTAAACTGATCTACCAGTTCTTCCAGATGCTGCTGGTTTCCCGGAATGTCCCAGTAATGCCACAGTTCGATTTGTTTTTTCTTTGTTATTTTTGTTTTCTCTTGTTTCTGGCAGCCTCCGCACATGAACATGGAAGCGATCATTACTGCACACAGGCAGACAGAAATGTATTTTCCTGTTCTCTTCATCTTCTTTCTCCAGTTTTTAAGTTCTTTTCCAGTCCTTACCACTTTTGGCACTTAGTACTTCCAGCGCTTACTACTGTACCTTTATCTGTCCCAGTATCTCCCCGATTGGTGCCGCAATCGTCAACTCCGCACCAACTTCTCTGGCTGTTGCACCCTTATTGATCACCACCAGATGTTTTCCTCTGAAATAATCAATAAATCCTGCTGCCGGATAAACGATCAGTGATGTACCACCTATGATCAGCGTATCTGCTTCACTTATTGCCTTCACACTCTTATTGATCACAGCAGAATCAAGACCTTCCTCATAAAGTACAACATCCGGTTTGATCATTCCACCGCAGCTGCATCTCGGGATTCCGTCTGCATGTTTTACATAAGCTGCATCGTAAAATTTGTGACATTTCATACAATAATTGCGATGAATGCTTCCATGGAGTTCCAGTACATTTTTTGCTTCCTGCTGCCTGATGAAGTCCGTCAATATTCTGCGTGATAACTGCAGTTAATTTGCCGGCTGCTTCTAATTCTGCGAGCTTACGATGTGCGGCATTCGGTTTCGCATCCAGAAACATCATCTTCTCCTTATAGAATTCATAGAATCCTTCCGGGTTTCTGTATAAAAGAAACTGTGGCTTACAATCTGTTCCGGTGAATACTTATACTTCTGCCGGTATAATCCATCCGCACTTCGGAAATCCGGAATATCACTCTCTGTAGAGACACCTGCACCTCCGAAAAATACAATTCTTTCACTGTCATCAATAATTGTCTGTAATTGTTCTGCTTCTTTTTCGTACATCGCTATTCCTCCTGAATTCTATGAATTTAATTTTGTATTTCTGACATATGCAGAAAAACTGCCCACAACCTGTAAAGGCTGCATGACAGTCATATTCCATCTTCTTATTTATTATTTTCTTTCTCGATCCATGCAGTCACTTCACGCAGATCTGCCAGTTCTGCCGTGATTCCTTTCTTTACTTCTTCCGGCACAACCGCCACATCCGGTACATAGATCGTATATCCGCCTGCAGCCTTCCCGGCCAGAAGTCCAGGGGCACTGTCCTCAAGAACCAGACATTCTTCCGGATTCTGTCCAATCAACTCTGCCGCCTTCAGAAAAAATATCCGGCTCTGGCTTTCCATGTTCTACCATATCTCCGTATATCGCATTTGTAATAAGATGTTCTACACCGGACACATGTATTAGCCTGCTCGCACGTTTTTTCCTCCGTAGAAGTCGCTATCACAGCCGGAATCTTATGTGCATCTAAGTATTCTAATAAATCCCGTAATCCTTTCTTTTATGCGGAACAGAGTCTTTTGTCACTTCATCGAAGTACTCATGCTTCATTGCCCTTGCTTCATCATAATCCAGTCTGTCTCCAAATATTCTGCAAATTTTTTTCGGATTGATTGTGGATTTCTTCCCCTGAAAGAATCTGTCAATGCAATCGGAATATCTACGCCCAACTTTTTGCCTGCATAAATCCATCCTTTTGTAGAAAGGCATTCTGTATCAAACATCGTTCCATCCATGTCAAAAATTACACCTTTTACCATATACTCTTATGACTCCTTATTCTCACTATACCCGGTAAAGAATTCAGATAATGCATCCAGTGTCTTCACAAGTACCGGAAGTTCGGTATCATCCAGTTTGTCCAGGATAGCCTGTGTCATCTGTCTGTGGTAATCTTCGTGATGATGGTAAGCCTTTACACCTTTTTCTGTCAGCTTGACAAGAACGACTCTTCTGTCTTCTTCACTGCGGTGACGCTCCACATATCTTTTATTCACCAGACTGTTCATGGCAGTCGTAAGGGATCCTACCGTAATATTCAGCTTTCTGGCGATGGAAGACATATTATTTCCTTCTCCGAGTCCGATTGCTTCTATTACATGCATATCATTATTTGTAAGATCCTTGAACTCGTCCGTAATAATCGCCTTTTCTTCCAGCTCCCATATTTCATTGATCAGACTGACCAGTGTCTGATTGATCATCTTATATGCGTCATCCATTCCCATCTTCTGTAATTTCCTTCACTTTAACTCTTCATTCTTTACTCTTGTCTTTTATTATACCCTTTCTGGCATCAGAGAATCAATAACTTCTTTCACAGTTTCCAGATGATCTGCTCTGTATGCATATGCCCCGCAGAAAAGTAATGCATCATCGACATTTCCCTTTGCGGCATTGATCAGTGCCTGCGTAATACAATATGGTGTCGTTCCCGGATTACAGTGTTTCAGACAGCGGTAACACTGTGCGGGAGCGATCCTGCCCTGTTCTTTTACTTTTTTCATAAAGGGATTCAGAATCGCACGTCCCGGCATTCCCACAGGACTTTTTACGATCACAATATCTTCTTTTCCGGCATTCAGATATGCTTCTTTATAGCGGATGTCTGCGTCACATTCTTCCGTTGTAACGAATCTGGTTGCCACTTGTATCGCATCTGCCCCAAGGGAAAATGCATGTGCGGCGCTTTCGCTGTCATGAATTCCTCCACCGATTGCTATCGGAATCTTCTTTTCGTATTTATCCGAATAGTTCTGTATGATTTCTTTGATTTTCTGAATCTCCTGATCGTATATTGCCTGTCCTTCATATTCATCCAGCTGATCTTCACGAAATCCCAAATGTCCCCCGGCAAGCGGTCCTTCGATCACTACCAGATCCGGTATTCTTTGATATTTTTTATCCCAGTACTTTAATATGACATTCGCCGACTTTGCAGTAGATACGATCGGCGCAAGCAGAATGTCCGAATCCCCCACATATTTCGGAAGTTCCGTCGGAAGTCCCGCTCCCGATACGATCAGATCTGCGCCTGCTTCTACCACCGCATGCACATATTCTTCATAATGCTCCATGGCAACCATCAGATTAAATCCTATGATTCCATCCGGTGCCAGTTTTCTTGCTTTTTCATATTCCGATTTCACCGCTCTTAAGTTTGCTTCTAATGGATTCTTTTCAAAATCTTTTTCTTTAAAGCCGGGTTGAGCGGCAGAGATAATCCCTATGCCGCCCTCTTTTGCAACTGCTCCGGCAAGATTTCCAAGGCTGATCCCTACTCCCATACCACCCTGGATAACCGGAACTTTTGCCATCTTTGTTCCTATTTTCAATGGTTGTATTTCCATATCTTTTTTCCTCGTCATATTATAGAATTTATGTGTTCATACCTATTACATATTTCTGAAGCGCTCGTATCTATGTCTTATCAATTCCTGTTCTGACATGCTTCCATATCTCATCAGAAACTCTTCTATTGCTTCATTTATCTGCATGATCACAGAATCCATATTCTGAACCGTATATGTTTCCGGTTCTGCGAAAACACGCTCTACGATTCCCTGTGCTTTCAAATTCTCTGCTGTCAGCTTCATCACTTCTGCGGCTTCTTTTGCTTTAGAACTGTCTTTCCATAAAATGCTTGCGAATCCTTCCGGCGAAAGAATCGAATAGATAGAATTCTCCAGCATCCACACTTCATCCGCAGTTGCCATCGCAAGTGCTCCACCGCTTCCGCCTTCACCGATAATGATAGATACGACCGGAACCTTTAATCCGGACATCTCATAGATATTTCTGGCAATCGCTTCTCCCTGTCCGCGCTCTTCTGCTTCCAGTCCGCAGAACGCTCCCGGTGTATCGACCAGACAAATGACAGGTCTGGCAAATTTTTCTGCCTGTTTCATCAGTCTTAATGCTTTTCGATAACCTTCCGGTTCCGGCATGCCGAAGTTTCTTTCGATATTTTCTTTCGTATTTCTTCCCTTTGCCTGTGCGATCACCGTTACCGGCATACCATGGAACCTTGCCACACCGCCAATGATTGCTTTGTCATCCGCAAAATATCTGTCACCGTGGAATTCTACAAAGTCTGTAAAGAGCTCATCAATGTAATCACTTCCTACCGGACGGTCTTTTCGTCTGGAAAGTTCTACTCTCTGCCATGCCGTTAATTTTTCTTCTTTCCTTCCGTCTGCCACCAGATCCTGAGCACATTCTTTTCTATTAAAATCTGTTCCTTTTCCATTCTCATGAAGTGCAAGGATTTTAGAAAGTACTGCTTTCATCTGCGGACGTTCTACAATGGCATCCAGGAATCCATGTTCCAATAAGAACTCTGCTCTTTGGAATCCCTCCGGAAGCTTTTGACCGATGGTCTGCTCGATCACTCTTGGGCCTGCGAACCCGATCAGAGCTTTTGGCTCTGCCAGGATCACATCCCCGAGCATCGCAAAGCTTGCGGTTACTCCGCCAGTCGTGGGATCAGTCAGTATGCTGATATAAAGAAGTCCGGCATCACTGTGGTGCTTCAGTGCTGCGGATGTCTTTGCCATCTGCATCAGAGAGACGATTCCCTCCTGCATGCGGGCCCCTCCGGAGCAGGCAAATAAGATGACCGGAAGTCTTTCTTCTGTTGCCCGCTCTACTGCCCTTGCTATCTTCTCTCCAACTGCTTCTCCCATGCTGGCCATCAAAAATCTCCCATCACAGACTCCGATAGCCGTCTCACGGCCGTCAATCTTTGCTTTTCCTGTTATGACTGCTTCTGAAAGCCCTGTCTTTTCCTGCAGTTTTTCCAGTTTTTCTTCGTATCCTTTGTATTCCAGAGGATTCCCTCCCTGAAGATCAGAATCCCACTCTTCAAAAGAACCTTCATCTGTAACCATCTCGATCCTTCGTCTCGCATGCACGCGGAAATATCCCCCGCACTTCGGACAGATGTAATGATCTTTCTTTACATCCTCTGCAATAATTGCTCCTCCACACTTGTTACATTTGCGGAGTAATCCCTCCGGTACTTCCGGTCGTCTGGTAAATGTAATATAATTCTTTCTTCCGACAGCAATTCTGGTTTTCTTAAATACGTTGTCCAGCTTCATCAGCAGTCACCTCTACAGTCTTTCAATAAATTCAATATCTATATTTCCCTCAATGTAATCCGGATGATTCACAATTCCATACTGATAATCCACATTCGTGTCAATTCCTTCTATAATGACCTCACCCAGCGCACTCTGCATCTTGTGGATTGCTTCCTGACGGTTCTTCGCCCATACGATCAGTTTTGCCACCATGGAATCATAATATGGCGGAATCGTATAACCACTGTATATTGCAGAATCGATGCGGATTCCCTTTCCTCCCGGAAGATACATATCCGTGATCGTTCCCGGAGACGGGCGGAATCCTTTCTCCGGATTCTCTGCATTGATCCTGCACTCGATCGCATGTCCGGTCAGTTTAATGTCTTCCTGTGTATAGGACAGCTTCTGTCCGGATGCGATACGGATCTGTTCCTTTACAAGATCTACACCGGTTACCCATTCCGTTACCGGATGCTCCACTTGGATCCTGGTATTCATTTCCATGAAATAAAAGTTCCCGGATTTTTCTAATAAGAACTCGATCGTTCCGGCATTCTCATACCCTGCTGCTTTGGCGGCTTTCACCGCCGCATCTCCCATCTTTTTTCTCAGTTCATCTGACAATGCAACAGATGGGGATTCTTCAATCAATTTCTGGTGATTACGCTGGATGGAACAGTCTCTTTCTCCCAGATGGATCACATTGCCATATTTATCTGCCAGAATCTGGAACTCAATATGTCTTGGATTTTCTACAAAGTGTTCAATGTACATCGTCGAATCGGCAAATGCCATCTCGGTCTCTTTCTGCGCCGTCTGAAATGCAGATTCAAACTCTTCCGGTGTCCATGCAGTACGCATGCCTTTTCCTCCGCCGCCAAGGGCAGCTTTTATAATAACCGGATAGCCGATCTCCTGTGCCAACGCAGCACCTGTCTTTGCATCGTAGACCGGTTCCTTACTTCCGGGTATGACCGGAACGCCTGCTTCCATCATTGTATTTCTCGCAACCTGTTTATTACCAAGGCTTGCAATGACTTTGGAATCCGGTCCGATGAATGTAATATTGCATTGCTCACATAATTCTGCAAATTTACTGTTCTCAGACAGGAATCCGAATCCGGGATGAATTGCATCTGCACCACTGATGATCGTTGCACTGATGATATTTTCCATACTGAGATAGCTGTCTTTTGACGGAGCAGGACCTATGCAGATTGCTTCATCTGCAAGCTTCGTGTGCAATGCTTCTTTATCTGCCTCGGAATAGACCGCCACAGTCTCTATTCCCATCTCACGGCAGGCGCGGATGATACGCACTGCAATCTCTCCCCTGTTTGCGATCAATACTTTTTTTTATCATCTTTCCTTACACTCCTATGCTGCTTTTTGTTTATCCAACCATGAATGTCAGTTCTGCACTGACTACTACCTTTCCATCCACACTTGCGACTGCCTCGCCGACACCGACAGGCCCTTTTCGCCGGATGATCTTCGTCTCCAGACGTACCTTGTCTCCCGGAATGATCTTACCTTTGAATTTACATTTATTGATTCCGCCGAAATATGCAATCTTTCCTTTGTTTTCTTCCAGACTTAAAATTGCAACCGCACCGGTCTGCGCCAGCGCTTCCACAGTCAGTACTCCCGGCATCACCGGTTCTTCCGGAAAATGTCCTGCGAAGAATTCTTCTCTGTAAGACACACATTTATATCCCACTGCGTATTCTCCCGGTACATAATCCTCAATGTAATCCAACAGAAGAAATGGGTGGCGGTGCGGGATGATTTCTTTTATCTGATTGATATCCAAATGATTCATACTGTCCTCCTACACGATGCGGAACAATGGCTGTCCATATTCCACACCTTCCTGATTATTTACCAGAATCTCTGCGACTGTTCCGCTGTAATCGCTTTCGATCTCATTCATCAGCTTCATTGCTTCTACAATTCCGAGTGTCTGTCCTTTTTCTACTCTGTCACCGACTTTTACGAAACTTTCCGCATCTTCCGCAGGTGCTGCATAGAATGTTCCTACCAACGGGGATTCCACTACATTCCCGACAGGTATTTCTTCGGCAGATGTTCCCGATATCTGATCTCCTTCTGCTGCTTTTTTTATCTCAGCATTGCAGAAGTTGTTACCGCATTCACCGGTGCAGACAGATTTTCCGTCACATAGCATGTATTTTCTTTCTTGCTCAAATGCAATTTGATTCCTTCTTCCTCATATTTAAATCCTGTCAGATCTGACTTTGACACGGCATCTATGAGTTCGATCATTTTCTCCATTTCCATATGCTTTTCATCCCTCCTGTGATTCTCCGCTAGCCTTCATACCGCTTCAACAATAACACTGCATTATGCCCTCCGAATCCAAGCGAGTTGGTCAGTACATAATCCACTTTCTTCTCAATCGGCGCACCAATTGCATAATTCAGGTCACATTCTTCATCTGCAGTTTCTGTTCCGACAGTCTGATGAATGAAGTTATCCTGAATTGTCTTCACACAGGTAATAAACTCTACACCTCCTGCTGCGCCAAGCAGATGTCCGATCATAGATTTTGTAGAATTGATCACAACATCCTTTGCCGCTTCGCCGAGTGCCAGCTTAATTGCACGTGTCTCGAACAGGTCATTATGATGTGTACTGGTTCCATGTGCATTGATATAATCTACCTGAGAAGGTTCGATCCCGCCTTCTTCCATTGCAAGTTCCATTGCTTTGGCTGCTCCGCTTCCGTCTTCTGCCGGAGAAGTAATGTGATATGCATCTCCCGTAGAACCGTATCCGACAAGTTCGGCATAGATGACTGCACCACGTTGTTTTGCATGTTCCAGTTCTTCCAGAACAACTACACCTGCACCTTCTCCGAGAACGAATCCATCCCTGTCTTTATCAAATGGTCTGGATGCCTTCATCGGATCTGTAGAAGTCGAAAGTGCTGTCAGACTTGTGAATCCTGCGACTCCGGTCTCACAGATACATCCTTCTGCTCCACCCGCCAGCATCACTTCTGCGTCACCATACTGGATCGCACGGAATGCATCACCGATGCAGTTTGTTCCACTGGCACATGCTGTGACAACATTCGTGCATTTTCCTTTCAGCCCAAGCTGGATGGAAATATTACCTGCTGCCATGTTCGAGATCATCATCGGAACCAGCAATGGATTGACTCTTCCCGGTCCTTTGGTCCGGATCTTTTCATATTCTTTTTCTACTGCCTGAAGGCTTCCGATACCGGAACCCACGATCACACCAACACGGAACGGATCTTCTTTTGACATATCAAGTCCGGCATCCTCGAATGCTTCTTTCGCCGCTGCTACCGCATACTGGGAAAATGGCTCCATTCTTCTTGCCGCTTTTAAAATCCATTCTGTCTTTTTGCCTGAAAATCTTTTACCTCGGCCGCAATTTTTCACCTTATATTCCGTAGTGTCGAATTTTGTGATCTCTCCGATTCCTACTTTACCTTCTTTGATACCGTCCCAGAACTCCTCTACGGTATTTCCGATCGGAGTCACTGCTCCAAGTCCTGTCACTACAACCCTTCTCTTCATATATCTTAATCTCCTTTACATCACCATACCGCCGTCTACATGCAATACCTGTCCGGTAATATATCCCGCATCCTCTGACGCAAGAAATGCAACCGCATTCGCCACATCTTCTGCTTTTCCGAATTTTCCAAGCGGAATCTGTGCGGCAGACGCTTCTTTTATCTTTTCCGGAAGTACTTCTGTCATGTCGGTCTCGATAAATCCCGGTGCAACTGCATTGACCGTGATTCCTCTAGATGCCACTTCTCTGGCTGCTGTTTTGGTCAGTCCGATCACACCTGCTTTGGACGCCGCATAATTTGCCTGTCCTGCATTACCGCTGACACCTACAACAGATGCCATATTTATGATGCGTCCGCTTCTCTGGCGGATCATCTGGCGGAGTGCAGCTCTTATTGTATGAAATGTTCCCTTCAAGTTTGTGTCCAATACCTTATCAAAATCTTCTTCTGACATCTTCATAAGGAGTCCATCCTTTGTGATTCCTGCATTATTAACCAGAATATCAATTCTTCCCTGCTCCTTGATCACCGTCTCGATAAATTCTTTACAGGCATCAAAATCGGCCACATTACATTGTATGATCACCGCTTTACCGCCTGCAGACTCAACTTCATTCTTTACTTCTTCGGCTCTTTCTCTGGAACCGTTATAGTTGATCACAACTGTTGCTCCTTTTGATGCAAGCTTTACAGCGATTGCTTTTCCAATTCCTCTGGATGCTCCGGTTACAACCGCAACTTTTCCTTCCATTGTCTGATCCATCTTTACGATTCCTCCATCCTGTTTCCACCATCTGCGAGTTCCTCACAGACTTTATCCACATCCTCCCACTGGGAAATGTGGAATACTTTCACATTTCGATTGATTTTTCTTAAGAATCCTTCCAGTGTCCTGCCCGGTCCGATTTCGACGAATGTATCCACACCATCTGCGATCATGCGCTCCATGCTCTGCATCCAGCGCACCGGTGAACTGATCTGTGTCGTAAGAAGCCCCGGAGTTTCTCTGATATCCGTTACTTCTTCTGCCGATACGTTTGTCACATACGGAATCTTCAATTCATGAAATCTGGTATTCTCCAGCTCTTCTGCCAGCTTCTCTCCCGCCGGAACCAGCATCTTCGAATGGAACGGTCCGCTGACATTTAACATAATTGTCCGTCTTGCACCTGCTTCTTTTAATTTTCCGGCTGCTTCTTCCACAGCCTTCGTCTTGCCGGTGATAACAATCTGTCCCGGACAATTATAATTTGCAACTGATACATCTGCGATCGGTTCGATCACTTCTTCGATTTTCTCTGCATCCATGGAGATGACCGCACACATAGCACCTTCTCCTGCCGGCACCGTATTCTGCATCAGAATTCCTCTTTTTCTCACCAGACGGATCGCATCCATATCATTCATCCCGCCGGCAATTGCGATCGCCGGATATTCACCGAGACTTAATCCTGCCGTAACATCTGCTTTCAACCCTTTATTCTCTGCAACTCTTGTCATCGCAAGACAAGTGGTAACCATCGCTGCCTGCGTATATTCCGTCAGATCCAGTTTGTCATTTTCTTCAAAGCAGAGTGCTTTCATATCCAGACCAAGCTCCTCACCTGCCTGATCGAATATGTATCTTGCGATCTCACTGTTCTCATAAAAGTCGGCTCCCATGCCGGCTTTCTGAGCTCCCTGTCCGGGATAAATAAATGCAGTCTTACTCATAGAATCCTTTTCCTCCGATCAATGCATCTGTCTCATTCACCAGTTTCTGAACCAGCTCTTTACATGACATTCTTTCTTTTACCATACCTGCAATCTGTCCTGCCATTACACTTCCGTTCTTCACATCGCCTTCTACAACTGCTTTTCTAAGTCCGCCAAGTGTAAGCTTTTCTAATTCTTCAAATCCGGCTCCGGCGTTCTCCAGTTCCAGATATTTTCTCGTCATATCATTGCGAAGGGCTCTGACCGGATGTCCTGTGGTTCTTCCTGTTACTTTGGAATCAATATCCTTCGCTTTGATGATTCTTTCTTTGTAATTCTCATGTACCTGGGATTCATCTGTAACGACAAAATGTGTTCCCATCTGAACACCTTTTGCTCCCAGCATAAATGCGGCGGCGATTCCTCTTCCGTCTGCAATTCCTCCGGCAGCAATAACCGGAATATTGACTGCATCCACGATTTGCGGAACAAGCACCATCGTTGTACTCTCGCCGATATGTCCGCCGGCTTCACATCCTTCTGCTACCAGGGCATCTGCCCCGCAGCGTTCCATTCTCTTCGCCAGGGCTACAGAAGCAACAACAGGAATAACCTTTACTCCGGCTTCTTTCCACATCTTCATGTATTTCTCCGGATTACCTGCACCGGTGGTCACAACTTTTACACCTTCTTCAACGATTACCTTTGCAACCTCGTCTGCATAAGGACTCATCAGCATGATGTTGACACCGAACGGTTTGTCTGTCAGTTCTTTTGCCTTGCGTACCTGATCTCTTACCCAGTCTGCCGGAGCACTTGCTGCACCGATGAGTCCCAGTCCGCCGGCTTCAGATACACCTGCTGCCAGATGATATTCTGCTACCCAGGCCATACCGCCCTGGATGATCGGGTATTCAATTCCTAATAATCTGGTTACTTCTGTCTGCATAATCTCTATACTCCCTGTCTTTTTATAATCTCATTTTTATGTTACTGTCCTGTATTTCTTACTCTTTGTGAGCATTTACGTACTCTACAACATCACCTACTGTTACGATCTTTTCCAGATCTTCGGATGGGATCTCGATTCCGTATTCATCTTCCAGTGCCATTGTCAGTTCAAAAAGATCCAGGGAATCTGCTCCGAGGTCATCTTTGAATGATGCATTTTCTGTGATCTTGCTTTCCTCTACTCCTAAGTTGTCTGCTACCATTTTTTTGATCTGTTCTAACATGTTTTTGTTCTCCTTCTCATATTTGTTTTTACTGTTTTTTACCATTCCAGAATACTTGCGCCCCAGGTAAGTCCTGCGCCAAATCCCGCGAGGATAATCTTCTGACCTTTTTGCAGCTTTCCGGCTCTGTTCAGTTCATCAAGAAGAATCGGAATGCTTGCGGAAGATGTATTTCCGTATTCTTCCAGATTCATCGGAAATTTTTCCAACGGCTCGCCCAGCCGCTTTGCGATTGCTTCTACGATCCTTTTGTTCGCCTGATGTAAGATATAAAAGCTGATTTCTTCCTGAGCCACATTAGTTTTTTTTCCAGTACTTCTTTTACTGCCTGCGGCACGCTCTTTACTGCAAACATAAATACTTCTCTTCCATCCATCTGCATCAGATATTCTTTTTCATCCGGCTTCGGCAGATCTTCCGGCGATAACTCGCTTCTGTCATATCTGCTCCGGCAGCACAGTGCTTCTCCTTTGGAACCATCGGAGTGTGTCACCGGAAGATAATATCTCATATCTTCACTTTTCAGTACCGCTGCTCCGGCACCATCCCCGAACAAGATACATGTTCCGCGGTCTTTCCAGTTCGTCAGGTTCGACAAACTTTCACTGCCAATGATCAGAGCCGTCTGATACACACCCGCATTCAGATACGCCGCCGCTGTATTATAAGCAACTACAAATCCGGTACATGCCGCACTCAGATCAAAACAGGTTGCACGCTTTGCTCCGAGTTCTCTTTGCACTTCACAGGCTGTACATGGAAGTATTACATTTGAAGAAATCGTAGAAACGATGATCAGATCCACGTCATCTGCAGTAATACCTGCATTTTCAAGTGCCTGTCGTCCGGCTTGGACGGCCATGGATACCGTCGTCTCTTCTCTAATGATATGACGTCTCACGACTCCGGTTCTCTCCCGGATCCACTCATCACTGGTATCAACCAGTTTTGCAATGTCATTATTATCCATTACAAATGATGGTACGCAAGATCCTGTCCCACATATTCTTCCAGTCATTCTAAATACCTCTGATTTATTTGATTCTAAATTATTTTGACTGTCAAAGTATATATCAAGAAATTTTGTTGTCAAGTATTTTGAATATCAAAATATATTTTTGAAAATTTTTGAGATATTTTATTGATGTATTTCATGATTGGAACGAAATGTCCCTTAATCAACTGATTATTATATAGAATTTTCTCTCATGAAGACATCAGAAACTTACCTGATGCCTTCATTTACATACCAAAAATCTGCAATAGAACCTGCCAACTGCACGTTATCCAAGCTTTTTCGCTTTTGAAACCATACAGGATCTGATATACGTCATTCCTGTGACCAGATAAATGACAGCTACAACAAGAACCGCCAATATACCAGTATTCAAGAACATATTTGCTATTAATGTAATCAACAATAATATCGGTATTACTTTGTTCAATACAATATACGTCTTATATGCACTTTTGTATATAATTTCTTTTTCTGCTTCATCACAGCTTTCCACCCACTGGTCCGTAAATTTGCTTGAAGTTGGATCACCTTTTTTCTCCGGATGTGCCGCCTGTATCGCTTTTACATAACGTACAGAAAGATAAATATCGTAGAAATAGCACAGTATAAATATAATGCAGGCGAATAAAAAATATCTGGATTTTCCTGATTCTATATATTTCAAAGAATATCCAAAAGATAAAATTATGATGCAGGCCACCTGTGACACCAAATTAACCCCACTGGTCCACGCTCCCCATTTTTCTTCTTCGTAATCCAGTTCATAGAATCTGTCCTCATCTGCATCCTTCATTTCTTTGTATACATTCTTTAACCGATATAAACTGTATTCACCAACAACTACCGTAACAACCGCGATTATAATCAGAGCTGGAAATATGTATTGCTGAATCGTTCCGTTAATCGTTCTGATTCCTGCATCTATTCCTTTTTTCATCAGTTCATAGATGACTAGCGACACGCCTCCGGCGATTCCCCCGATTATCACTGCCGCGAGCATCTTCCACGTTGCGGTAAAATAACTACTTTTCTTTTCCTTCATCATTTATCTCCTCTTCATATATAAAAATATCTTCTACTCTGACTTCACAAATCTTCGCAATCTTTAATGCGAGTGTTACTGACGGCGAATAGTCTCCTCTCTCTATCTGGCTGATCGTCTGTCTGGATACGCCTGCGAGCTTTCCCATTTCGGTCTGATTGACGCCAAGTCTTGATCTGTATTCCTTCAATCGGTTTAGTAAAGGCAAATGCTCATCTCCTTTATCAATCATATTTTGACAACTTTTCTTGTCATTTAGATTCTAACAGATGACAACTATAGTTGTCAAGTTTCTATTTAATGCATTATGGCGGCTATCACCGATCGGAATAAACTTACAAGGTCCTATCCTGTGCTGACTCCAACATGGGGAAATTCTAAAGCAAAAAAGTTGACCTAAAAACGAGCTCACAAAAAATCCAAACTCGACATTCGTCTCAGACAGTGGATTTTTTGTGAGCAAACGGTCAACTTTTTTACTTAAGAATTACCAACCATGAGTCCGTATGCACAGGATAGGACCTTGTAAGTTTATTCCTGCGGTTTCGCATGCCATAATAATTAAATGGAGAACTAACCTTTTATTACGGTTCGGGGATTTGGCTTACTTAGTGCATTAAATAGAAAATACTCCTCCAAACTGTGAAAATCCTAATATACAAGCCGCACATACCAGCATAAATACAATGATTACTTTTACGCCTATAGATATCTTCGCATAACTTTCACAGATCGGAATCTGTTTATACTCCCACTCCGTCCGCATTTTTCTTCTCTTCCATTTCTGAACCAGTGTGATGCAGTCACATATGAAGAATGCGATAATAAATCCAAAGCTGAATACCATGGCTGCTATATAATATCCCGCATCAGCACCTTCGATATCTATCTGCCGTTTACATAATACTACAGCCGTTACGATCAATAAGAAATTTAGTAATGTATCCACAATAATCATCTTATCTACGATACTTTTCCTGCCGATTTCCTTCATACGCTCCGCTCCTTCCTGTAACAACCGCTTTTCATCCAGGTCTTCTTCTTTTTTCTGTTTCACCGCTTCCAGTTCCGTCTCTAATTCTTTCATATATTTCCTGCATTCACTACATTCTGCTAAATGCTCTTCCACCAGTTTTCTGCTATCTTCGCTGCATACCTTATCCAGATATAACGGTATCAGATCTCTGATAATCTCACATTTCATCATTGCCTGCGCCTCCCATCTTTTCTACGATCATTTTCTTGGCTCTGTAATAGGTCACTCTCGCCCAGCTTTCACTTTTTGAAAATAACTGTCCGATATCTCTGTATGATACCTCTCCCATCACCCGCAGCATGAATACTTCTTTGTACGGTTCCTGTAAGTCATGTAGAATTTTTCGGATGATCTGTCCATTTTCCTGATTGATTATGCCATTTAATAAATCCTCCCCTTGATCTGCATGATTTTCATCTAATTTATTTGCATATCTTTTCTGCTTTTTGTCCACGCATAATATTCATGCTTCGCAATCTGACATAACCACACCGATAATTTACATTCACCTCTGAAATTTTCCAATTTTTCAAATGCAATGGCAAATGTCTGCTGGGTAAGTTCTTCTGCTATTTCCCTGTCTCCGGATAATCTCAGCAGAAAACAATATACCTCTTTTAAATATTTCTGATATACTTCCTCAAAAGATTCCATGAACTCACCTCTCTTCTCTCATTTATATCTTCTTTTACTATTAAGAGTCATTTTTTCTCAATTCGTTACAAACTTTTTTATTTTTATAGACCAAAGGTACTTCCATAAATCCCCTTGACATTTCCTTCTATATCTATTATAGTACTTATCGCAATTGTTTACAAAGTAAACTATTATAAAGGAGCAACTATGAAAGACAAAAACTGGACTGATATCGTATCAAAACAGGGCGACCTCCGGCATTTCGCAAGCATGGCGATCCGGAAATCCGGAAAATCAGAGCACACTTCTGCTCAGGAGATTGATTTTCTGTTCCGGATCGCGCTTTCGGAAGAACCACTGACCCCAAGACAGATTACCAGCGCTATGGGCATCAGTAAGACTATCGTAAGCCGCCTGACCGACCATCTTGAATCCAAAGGGTTTATCTGTAAAGAGGCCTCTGCGTCCGACCGCCGCAGTTACTGCATCCGCATTACCGGTGCCGGAAAAGATGAGATTGACCGTATGTACTATTACTATCTGGATCCACTCTATACATTACAGAAAAATATGAAGAAAGAGAAATTCGAGACTTTATTCCAACTAATCCGTGAAGCGAACGAGATTCTTTCTTCACAAAAAAAATAAAGGAGATTTTATTATGACATTTTACCAGGAACTACAACTAAGCTCAACCGGCTCCAAACAGCTGATAAAAAACACAACTGATAAAAAAGAAAAACGCCGCCACATACTCATTTACAACTTTAAAGTATATCTTGTAATGATATTCTGTGTCGCCGTTGTATCTTTATATAGTAAATTCATCGGAAATGACAACAGTGTTGTCGGAGTTACCGTGCTTCTGGCCGTGCTGGTTCTCAGGCAGGCCGATTTCGGGATCCGTACCACCCACGGACTTGCCTCTATCGCAGGTATCTACGCAATCCTTATGGCAGGTCCCCGTCTTGCCAACATGGTATCCCCGGTTCCGGCATTCTTTGTCAATGTGGTCTGTATCATGCTGCTGATGATCCTCGGATGCCACAATGTGATCATGTACAATCACTCTACTTTTGTCCTTGGCTATCTATTATTATTTGGGTATGATGTAAGCGGACATGCCTACATTTTAAGACTGGAAGGACTCCTTGTCGGAATGATCCTCTGCATGATCATTTTTCTATAAAGAATCAGAAGAACCGTCCTTACCGGCGTAAATTTTTCTCATCTGTTTCCAGGAATTCAACATTCATTCCGCACGCAGCAGATGGTATATCAAGCTGACATTCATCGTATCATCGGCGATGCTCATCATGTCCCTGCTCGGACTTTCCAAGAGCTATGTGGGACAGGTATCGCATGTATGTCCGTGTGTCTTCCGTTTACAAATGACTGTGTCGCACGTTCCGGAAAAGCGTTGGATGTTCAACATCGTAGGAGGTCTGTTTATTCGTTGTTCTGTATACGGTTCTTCCTGAGTCTATGTATGCCTATATCGGAATCATCGGCGGAATCGGTGTCGGATATTCGGCAGGATATTTCCTGGCAGACAGTGTTCAATACATTTGGAGCGCTTTCCATTGCGTCCGGTCTGTTTGGAATGCCATATGCAGTAGCACTCCGAATTGGTGCCAACCTGTTTGGTTCTATTTATACGGTCCTGTGCAACAAATTATTCGATAAAGCACACGCTTATTTTCATAGCACCGATTTAAAAACAACGCTCTCTTAAAAAGGGGATGTAGCTTGCGCTACATCCCTAATTTTCTACTACTTCCTGTGCTGCAGGTGTTCCGGCAACACCACCGACACCGGTTTCTCTCAATGATACGTCCATCTTGTCTCCGACTTCTTTCATCGCATCTATCACCTGGTCAACAGGTACCTTACTTGTAATCCCTGCCAGTGCCATGTCCGCTGCCGCCAGCGCATTCACTGCACCGCCTACATTACGTTTCACACACGGTACCTCTACCAGACCTCCTACCGGATCACATACAAGTCCCATCAGGTTCTTCAATGCCATCGCACAGGCATGTCCGATCTGATCCGTATCTCCGCCTTTGATATAGCAGATTGCCCCGGCTGCCATTCCCGAACCGGAACCGATCTCTGCCTGACATCCTCCCGATGCTCCCGCAAGATATGCCCGGTTGGCAATGATCTGACCAAGTCCGGCTGCCACATACATGGCTTCTATCATCTTTTCTTCCGGAACATTGTATTCTTTATAATAAGTAACAAGTACTGCCGGAAGTACACCGCAGGCTCCTGCTGTGGGTGCCGCAACAATTCGTTTCATACAGGCATTATTACACCCCATCTTCAGTGCATTAGACATCACCTTTGAGACAAAATCCCCACACAACGGTTCTTCATTCTCACGGTAATTGTCCATAAGCCCGCCTTCTGTTCCGACCAGACCACTTCTTGATACCTTGTCCGGTTCATAGGCATCCAGCGCATCCAGCATGGACTGCCACATATACTTCATCTTTTCCCAGGAATCTTCTATCTTCACATCCCTCTCCTGTGCATCCTCTAACTGGATTGCTTTCCAGAATGGAATGTTCTCTTTTTCCCCTCTCAGTTTCGCCTCTTCCATTGACTGATATGACATATCTTCTTTTCCTCCATTATCTATACCGATCCGTTCGGATCAAGAAATTTCACACGGATAATTCCCGGCTTGCTCTCCAGTTCATCGATCGCACTCTGCGGAATCACCTGATCTGTCTCTACAACCATAACAGCCGTTCCGCCACGCTTGTCACGGAATACCTGCATGGTCGCCACATTGATCTCAGCTTTACTGAGTGCAGCGGCCACCTCCATGATCCGTCCCGGCTCATCCACATTCCGGATGATCAGTGTACAGCTCTCTCCACTGAAATTTACATCAATCCCATCCAATTTACAGACACAGATGCGTCCGCCTCCGATGGAATGTGCCTGGATCTTCATCTGCGGCACACCTTCTGCTTCCATAATAATCTGAGCAGTATTCGGATGTGCACCCTTAATGTTCTTGTTCTTCATTACAAAATCCATCCCCATGTCTTTTGCAACTTCGTAACTGTCCGGTATGCGCATATCATCCGGCATCATCCCCAATAAACCGGCAATCAATGCCTTGTCCGTTCCATGTCCCTTCCCTGTTGCGGCAAACGAGCCATGCAAGATAACCTCCGCCTTCTCCGGCTGACGGCCGAATAACTGTCTTGCCACCATACCGATCCTGACTGCCCCTGCTGTATGCGAGCTGGATGGCCCTACCATTACCGGTCCTAAAATGTCGAATATATTTCCCATATTCTTTTTCCCTTTCTTTTTTACTATAACTATCCCCTTCCCCATCTTTTTCAAGTGTCGGATAGTTACGTATTTTGGTATATTCTATTTACTATTATACGTTCCCATCTCATCTTTTACAATGGTCAAAGATTGTTTTTTCCCTCTCTGATATGCTAACATTTTATAACGCAGGACCGGATATCTGATATAGAAGCTTTAAGGTATCCTCCCAGCCTATGATAAGGAAGTGTATAGCATGAATAAAAAATGAAGTTCTGGAGATCCGCAGACAGTTTTCTCCTGAAAACTGTGCCATCACACGCATCTGCGGATGTTATGTGGATCACGAAAAAGAGAAAAAAATTGGAATGAAAAAGCCTTCTTATCTTTACCCGAAGAAGAGGCTTTCAAATATTTTGACATCTTCAAACACACCCTTTCCGGAACAATTGGAAAGAACCTCATCAATATGGAATTCCCGCTCGACCAGGAATTGAATGGCGGCACACAGGAATTTCTTATGAGATTAAAGGACAGTAAACTTCAGGATGACCTTCTTCTGGAGGAATTCTATGATAAGGTCGTGGAAAGTTATGAATACGGCGAAAACTACTACATCATCCTGATCCATGCCGTATACGATGTTCCCGGTAAGACCAAAGATGGTCTGGAGATGGAGGACGCCTCCGATACCGTATATGAGCACATCCTCTGCAGCATCTGTCCGGTCAATCTTACGAAAGCCGGACTTACTTACAATGCACAGACAAATAACATTGAAGACCGTATCCGCGACTGGTTCGTAGAAGCTCCGGTCAAAGGATTTTTATTCCCTGCATTCCAGGATCGTGCAACGGACTTACATAATGTCCTTTATTACACGAAGAAACCAGAAGAATTACAGCCATATTTCGTAGAACACGTCCTTGGAAGCACTACTCCACTGACTGCCGGTGATCAGAAGACAACCTTCCAGGCAATCGTAAGTGATACCCTGGGCGAAGACAGTGACTACGAAGTGGTCCGTAACATCCATGATAATTTAAATGAGATGATCGAACAGTCCAAGGAAGAACCGGAACCGCTGGAATTATCCAAAACTGATGTCAGAAAGCTCCTGACACGCAGCGGAGTTGCCGAAGAGAAGCTTGAATCATTCGATGATGAATTCGATGAGACAGTCGGCATACACGGAACCCTGCTCGCATCCAACATCGCCAGTGCTAAGACTTTCCAGATTGAGACACCGGATGTGGTAGTTAAGGTTAATCCGGAACGAGCCGATCTGGTAGAGACGCGTGATATCGATGGACGCCGCTGTCTGGTAATTGCAATCGATGATCATCTGGAAGTAAACGGAATCGAAATCCATTAGATTTGAAGAAAAAATTAAAAAAATTTCAATTTTTCACAAAAAATGTTTGCATTTTCCGTCAGACTATGATAAGATACTTTTTGTCAAGCGGAAATGGCGGAATGGCAGACGCGCTAGATTCAGGTTCTAGTGGGAGCAATCCTGTGAGGGTTCAAGTCCCTTTTTCCGCATGAAAAAACCTTGAAGATTTATTCTTCAAGGTTTTTTATTTTTTCTGAATTATGATTTTATTTACTTCTTTTTATGCGCTCCCGCAGTTCCTCAAATATCTCCTTATGCTGCCCGACCTGCATCTTCGGGAATGCCTTCACGAGACGCTCACCAACTTTTGTACGGTTCTCTGCCATCTCTTCGTATTTCTCTTTTAATTCCTCTATACGAGCTTTCTTCTCCTCCCTGAATTCCATACCTTCCATTACATTCTCATAGATATTCTCGCCGACCTTATCAGACAGTTCCTTCAGCTCGGCTGCAATCTTCTCCATTGCTTCCAGTCTGCGGTTCATCTTAAGGATACCGGAAGCTGTTACATACAGATCCGCAAGAAGTCCGACCGCCAGACACGCCATAACTACAATTCCCAGAACGAGCGGAATCATCGTCAGCACTTTGTAAATCAGCGGATGGATAATCTTCACGATCAGGACGCAGAACACTCCCCAGATCAGCGAAAACAACACACATACATATCCACCAATATTCAATGGCTGTTCCGAATAATCCCACCATTTATTATGAAAGATCTTCTCCAGCAAAAATCCGGTAATCCCTTCGATCACAGTCACAAGTATGGTAGAACTGATATACAGCAACACCAGGTTATTCTCAACCGGCGTCAGAAACTGTACTACAACACCAACCCCTATTCCATATACCGGACAGATCGGTCCATTCAAAAATCCACGGTTTACAAACTTGCCCTGTTTTGCTGCTGCATATGCGACCTCCGTGCACCATCCCAGGAATCCATATACAAAAAATGATAATGCGAAATAATATAACTCTGTCAAATATCCTCTCTCCTTCTTTGTCATTATATTAATAAATTTTATTATACGTGATTCCACTTTATTTCTCAACAAACTTCATTTTTCAGATCTGTTAAGCTTTTATTTCATATAATACAAATCTAAATTTTTTCTTACAACTTCGTGAATATTCTGTGACCACTCTTGAGAGTTTTTTTCAAACATTATAAAATAGAAGACGGGTATAAATAGGAGGGATTAACAATGAGTTTAAATAACAAGAAAAAAACACCAACTACTTCTGATGTTTTTGACGATGATTTCGAAGTGATCTACGAAGGTGATCTTCCGGACATCTCTATCGATGATGACGATGATGATGATTACCGTGATGTATTATCCGGATTATCCGACATTGATCATACCGATTATATCAGAAAAAATGATTATGACAGATTAACTAAAAAAAATTAAAGGATAAAAAACAGGAAAAAATTCCAGAAAAAGCAGGAATCAAAAAGGAAAAGATAATTTCTTTGATACCAGCTATTATGATGAGGATTTCCTTGATGAGTTAGATGATGAGCTTTATGATGATGACAATGCCATGGATGATGATTATGATGATTCCCGCAATGGTCGTAAAAAAGAGAAAAACCGCCGGAAAAAACGTGGGGTTAAAATTCCAAATGTCGCAAAACCGGTTGCAAAAACCGCAAAAACGGGAGGAAAAATCTTATTCAAATTTATCAATTTTCTGTTAAGAATGGGAACGCTGTTATTGATCGCATGGATCATTTATCTTTTGGGACTGCATTTCCTGACAAATGTAGGTCCTTTTGGTAACATTATTTCCCGTCTGACAGCTGCAGATCAGGAACTGATCGCCTATCTTGCGGTTGCCGGAGTATTATTGCTTTATGAGATTATTATCTTTTTCTGTGTTCTCGGCGGAAGCAGGAAGCAGGGCCGTGATGGAAATACCATCGATAACGGCCGGGGGCTTACATCCTTTATCATTATCGCAGCCGGCTCTTATCTGTCTGCTGTGTTTGCAAGTCTCATTCCGCAGATTCCTGCCGCACTCCAGGGAATCCAGAGTGCATTGACTGTTTACGGAAGTTTAAAGAATACATTACTTCCAATCTGTGCCGCAGGAGTTGTAAGCTGTATAATCCGGAAATTTATTATAAAATAGTCAAAAAACACCGAGGCAGAATTGAATGCCCGGTGTTTTTTCATTTCTTTTATTTTTTCTTTTTAACACGGATTTTTCTAATCAACTTTCGTATCAGCCAGATAATCACTATAATCAGAAAAAGAAGTCCCGCACAGATTCCCACGATCATTCCGGCAAATTTATTCGGATGTTTTAACAGATCTGCAATATTCCTGCTGTCTTCCACTACTTTCCGCCCGTGTGTCGTACTATAGTAATCAGAAACATTTGCTATTCCGTCTCCGTCTGTGTCTTCAAACGACTGCATATATCTTGCAATTGCCACCCATGCCTTTAATTCTGTCTTGCCGTCTGTAATTGCCTCATCTTCCAGATTCTTTAGCAGCTTACCATTCTTATCCTTCGGTTCAATCTTTAATAATCCATATGATACATCCGTGACAGAGCCCAACATCTGTCCTGTATACATAATTCAGCGTCTCAAACACCGTTCCGTTCCACTTTCCGATGGTCCACGTCTGATAGTATTTCCATGCGCTTCCATCCTCCGCACGCAGTGTCAGAACCGCACTTTCCGTTTCCTCCTTCAAAACAG
>ENA-OQDL01000394-OQDL01000394.1-human-gut-metagenome-genome-assembly--contig:-NODE-394-length-28804-cov-7.903546_pt1 | contig 28804 bp, 20 predicted proteins | sample MGYA00242782_ERZ504609 | MGnify/ENA primary metagenome ERZ504609 (study PRJEB26092, sample SAMD00036320) | human gut metagenome | host: Homo sapiens | study: EMG produced TPA metagenomics assembly of... | reverse complement strand
TCGCACGAAAACCTCACCGTCCTTCAAGGCCTCCCGGCCACTCGCGAACGAGCGGACGATGAACTGGCAATCATTGACTATAAAGAAGTAGTACAAATACGCTCTTGAGTTCTCAAACCACCACCACTCACCCGCCTCGAGGCACCCCAACCGGGGAACCACTCGCCGAGCGGCAGCGAAGAGTCAATTTACACGAACCCCGGCGATCACGCAAATCGACCCTTCCAAAGATACCCTAGAACCGTTGCAAATAAACACATCCCTCGGCGTGTCGAAAAAGGCCTCCGAACGGCCGTACAGCCAGTCTAGACCCCGAAGACAACGCCCACATGAACCAAAAACAAACTATAAACGGCGTGTCATACCCATATACATCTCATTCCCATGTGATGAATACCCAAATGCAATCGCAAATCATGATTCCAGCGGAACAGAAAGAACAGAAATACAAAAGAGACGCGAAGAAGCATGAAACCTGGCTGCACTTGCGACGGCACGCACGCTGAAATACAACAAGAGCCGCCGACTCAGGGAAGTCGACGGCTCTCGCTGTTTCAATTGTTATTCAGTTATGTTTTGACCTGTGAGAAGGAAGTGAGATCAGGCAGTGACCTCAGCCTTGGCCTTCTTGCGATCCATGTAGCGCTTGATAGCCAGAGCCTCAAGTGCGATCACCAGGATTGCGGTCACGCCCCAAGCCACGTACATGGCGGTCTTCCAGATCGGGGTGGCGACCTTCGGCTCACCGTCTGCATACTGCCAGCTGTTGGCGGCGGTGTACAGAATATTGTGGGCGGCGGTACGCATGGCCTTCACGGAGGTTGCGGACTTGTCGGTGATGTGGTTGGTGATGGAGGTGGTAGCCAGCATGGAATCGTTGCCGTTACGGATCTCCTGATCACCGTTCTGGTAGCCGTAGCCGCCGAAATAATCGGTCAGGACGAAGCCCTTGAAGCCCCACTCGTCACGGAGCACGGTGTTCAGCAGAACGTTGTTGCCACCGGCATAGGTGTTGCCGATGTAGTTGAAGGCGCTCATCACGGCCTGTGCGCCGCCTTCCTTCACGCTCATCTCGAACGGCTTGAGGTAGATCTCACGCATGGCCTGCTCGTTGGTCCAGGTGCAGAGCATCTCAGTACGCTTGGTTTCCTGATCGTTCAGTGCGAAGTGCTTCATGAAGGAGTACACGCCCTTCTCCTTGGCGCCGGCGATCTCGTTGGATGCCATGACGCCGGAGAGTAGGGAATCCTCGGAGAAGTACTCGAAAGTACGGCCGGAGAATGCGTTGCGGTGGATGTTCATAGCCGGAGCGTACCAACCAGCAACATGCATGTCGTGAGCCATATCGCCGATCATCTCGCCGAACTGCTTGGCCAGATCCTTGTTCCAAGTGCAAGCGAATGCGGTGGAAGCCGGGAAGCCGATGGAGCCAACACCAGTGAAGTTGTTGTTCAACGAGGCCGGGCCGTCAGCGTCGGTGAGCTGGATCTTGCCGACGGAGGAGACGGCCGGAGTGCCGTAGCCGCCGTTGGCAATGAGGTTGTCCATATCGTCGAAGGTCAGCTCGTCAAGCAGCTTCTCCCAATCAGCATCGTCGTAATCCTTGCCGTACATGTCGGCCAGGCGGAGGCCATTCTTGGCACCGGTGGTCGGCATCTCGTCGGAATCGTCGTTGAACTGAGACGGATCGTAGTTGGTGTTGTTGTAGAAGGTTTCCTTTGCCTTATCAGACATTTCGAAGTTGGTCGGAGCGGCGGTGGCTTCCTTGTAGTTTGCGAAATGTCCTGCACGGCTCAGGTAGGTCACATCGCCTGCAGCATCATCGAACTGGTTGGTGGCCACGGTCTGGTCGCCATTGTGGGTGTTCGAATCGGAGTCGTAGGTGATGGTGTCGTCCACGGTGATCTTCTTGGAGCCGATCACAGTGTGGGAGTCGGAGTTGATGGAGATGTTGTAATCGCCCTTTTCGAGCACGTATGCCTTGGCATTCTTGTAATCATAGGAAGCCATGTCATCGTCTTCGAATTCGACGGTCACGTCCTCGGAAGCGCCCGGCTCAAGCTTCTCGGTCTTCTCGAAGCCAACCAGGTTGGCACTGGCCTTTTCGATGCCACCTTCGGTGTACGGCGGGTTGTAGTAGACCTCAACAACATCCTTGCCAGCGGTGTCGCCGGTGTTGGTGACGGTCACATCAACGGTGACCTTGCCATCCTTGTACGTCACATCGTTGAGCTTCTGCTCGAAGGTGGTGTAGCTCAGACCGTAACCGAACGGGAATGCAACCATGGAATCGTAATCGATGGCACCTTCGGCCGCTGCGGTCTCATAGAACTTGTAGCCCACATAGATGCCTTCGGAGTAGTTCACAAAGCCCGGGATGGCGGTGACTTCGTCACCAGTGAAGCCCGTGTACTTGGCGGCCTTGTCTTCCATGTTGGTGTATTCGAACTTGCCGAAGTTGTTGTAAGACACCGACTGGGTGAGATCCTTCAGGAAGGTGTCGGAAGTCTTGCCGGACGGGTTGGTATCGCCGGCAAGCACGTCACCGAGTGCGGAGAAGCCGGTCTGGCCTGCAGGCGGGCACCACACGACGGATTTGATCTGCGGATAGTCGTTCAGGAAGTCGAACTGGAAGGTGTTGGCGCCGTTGTAGACGAGCGTGACCTTGTTGAAGTTCTTGGTGACCAGGTCGAGCATATCGCGCTCGGTCTGGCTCAGCTGCAGGAAGCTTTCGCCGTCCTTGAAGTCCTCGTAATCCTTGGAGTTGTTCTCATAGGTGATGCCTTCGGCCTTCATGTTCATCGGAAGGTCAGCGCCCTCGCCACCGACGCGGGTGAGCACTACAACAGCCTCATCGGAGAAGCTCTTGGCATCGGAGATCAGGGAATCGGAATACTGGTCGGCCGGAACCTCAGGCAGGGTCCAATCCTGTGCCCACATGCCAACAACTGGGCGATCTGCACGGTAATCGGTGTACAGCTTGGTCAGGTCGGCGTTGGTTTCAAGGCCGGCTTCCTTCATGCCATCAAGCAGGGAAACGGTGTCATACTGGTCGGACATGGAGCCGGAGCCGGTGCCGCCGTATACCGGGTTGGTGGAGCCCCAACCGAACACGTTGACCTTCTTGTTAGCCAGCGGCAGGTTGGAATCATCGTTCTTCAGCATGGTGATGGCTTCCGACTGCACTTCCTTGGCCAGCTCGTTGGCCTTGGAAACAGTGGTGTCAGACAGCATGTACTTGGTGATGGTCGCGTTGTTGAGCAGCGTCGACAGCGGACCGGACAGCATCATGGAAACCGCGACGACAATGCCGACCAAAGCCACAAGCCAAGACTCGGAGTGGATGATCTTACGGGTCGCCACTTCCTTCACCGTCTTCTTGTTGACGGCAAAAGTAATGATCAGCGCGAGCACAAATAGCACGCCAATCGCAATCAGGTACGGCGTCAACGAACCGATAACGTTCATGACGTCAGCCATGTTGATTTGCAGCATGGTCTGCCTCCTCCTTGATTCTCATAACCAAACGACATGCAGGCTCCGATTTCCTCATCGAAACCAGAAATCATGCAACGCTGCCCCGCGTCACGCAATTTCCAGAAGTGAAGACACTTCTTCATGTCGATGTTTCGATTTCACCAAAATCCGCGAAAAAAGCACCCTGATTTTTCCCAGCCTGTCGTTTCGCGTGCATAATCTGCATACCACCTGCGCATGTAAAACTACCATTCGTGCACATATAATCCCGTTGCGCGCATGCATCTGGCACAATGTGCGCTCATCCGCAGATTGTTGCAACATCCTTGCCTTGATTGCGGAAATCATCGATCTTCATTGCGCTTCCAACTCCATAATCGCAATTCCTGCGATATTTTCGGCACACTACAGCGAGCTGTTCCAGCGGCAACTTACGTAAGGCAAGTACCATGGGTTCCATGAGCGACTTAAGCGCATTGAATCTGGAGGCGGGCAGCCTCGTTGGCGGATATACGTTGATTTCCCGGCTTGGATCGGGGGCGATGGGATCGGTCTGGCGGGTGCGCGATGACGGCGGACACCAGTATGCGATGAAAATTTTGCGCGATTCCCTTGCCGAGGACGATGCGTCCAGCGAACGCTCCCGCGATCAGCTGACCGCACGCGAGCGCCTGCGTAGGGAGGCTATGGCGCTGCAGAAAGTGCGTCATCCGGGCGTGTGCGGCATTGTGGATATGGAATTGGATGATGCGCTGGCCTTCATCGTGACCGAGCTGATCGAAGGCAAGAATCTACGTGAAGACGTGCGTACCAACGGCCGGTATGTGGGCGATGATTTGGAACGGTTGGGACGCAAGCTGATCGAGGCGGTGAAGGCTGTGCATGCGGCCGGTATTGTGCACCGCGATATCAAACCGACGAATGTGATGGTGTCGAATACCGGACCGGTATTGGTGGATTTCGGCATTGCCATGGGCGAGGGCGAAAGTCATGTGACTCGTACCGGATTGGTGATGGGCACGCCTGGATTCATCGCGCCGGAAATCATCGACGGTGCCGAATCCGATGAGATGAGCGATTGGTGGTCGGTGGCGAGCGTGCTGGCATTTGCCGCCACTGGCGAGCCGGTGTTCGGCACGAAACCGATGATGGCGGTATTGGAGCGTGCTGCCGCGGGAAGCGCGAATTTGGCGGGATTGCCGGCTGGGACCATGGCCGCGTTCCGTTCGGCGTTGGATCCGGATCGTACGAAACGTTGCACTCCAGACGAGTTGTTGCAGGCGATTGCGTTGGATGCGTTGAATCCGCAAGCTTGGATTTCGGGGAATACTTCGGATGCCGCCGATAGTGCCGGGTCGGAGGCGATGCTCCCTTTTGATGGATCGCCCGACAATCCACGAATGCTTTGGCGGGCGTTAGACCATGTGACGGGAGAAGACGCCATCGGCACGCGCACCTTGCCGCAATTCGTTGAGGCCACGCAGGCAATCGGCGCAACCGTTATTGCTGACATAACCGATACCGTTATTGCCGATGCGCCCGATGCCGGCACCTCGGTCATGGATATCAACGCGCATACCGCAACCATTCCTCTTGGCACCGGCACGCGCGTGCTGCCTGTCAATAGTGGGGATACCAGTGTGCTGCCGCAAGATACACCGCAATCCACGCGGGTGATGCCGGTCCAGGACGCTTGGAATCCCGCTCAAGAGGCCGCACAGATCGACCCGGCCATCAAACCTGCATTGCAGCGCATCGCCAACCAGCGGCCTCCTGCCGTAATACCGAACGCATCGGTTGAAATGGCGCAAAGTGCGCAGCCACAAGACATGCAAACATCTGCCGTGCCAACCGCACCGGTCACTCCGGCCGCGCCGCTCAACCCGAACGTGCCGCAGAGTGTACTGCAGCCGCCGAATCCGGCCGACGTGCAACGCGGCGAACTGCTAGGCAGAGGCGTGCCCCTCTGCGTGCTGATGGCGATTCCTGTGGCCGTATGCGGCCTGTTCTCGCCATGGATCGCCCTGATCGCGGGCGCGCTGCTGGCCTGGTTGCTCGCCACCATTGGATTCAATATGGAGGCGCAGCTGGAACGCGAAGGCCGCCGTGGGGGCAGCCGCAGGGCTTCCGACTGGTTCGCCCGCGCCGCCACGCTGCCTTGGCATGTGCTCAAGGGGCTGGGTTATGCGGTGCCACGCGCACTGATCATGGCGGTCATCGCCGCATTAGGATTGACGATTGCCACAGTCACGCTGCAACTGCCGTTTGCCATGGTTGATACGTCGCTATTCGGATTCACGATTCCGCTGCCGACCTGGATTGAAGGGCCGGTTTCGCAAAGCGGCGTCGCCCAGGCCGGTTGCTGCGCCATCGGCTGGCTGGTATGCGCCCTCGCTCCGGGAGCATTGGTGCTGCGATTGGGTGCCGGCGCATTGCGCGGCCGCCCGAAATCCGGCACCACTGCCGAATCGTACGATATGTAGTGACGCCATCTCACGAAATACGCAGCGAAAATCAAAAATCGGCAAACGTTTGCAATCATCAGAAAAACATCAGATAATCGCACGTAGTATGGCAACGTGAGCTTTTACGAAATACTTCATTCAGCAATAGCGTGCCCACACTACTATGGTGCACAGCATCGTGATGTGAACATCGAAAGGAATGTGGATGGCCCAGAACAGTAAGGATGCGCAGAAGCGCGCCAGCCGCGCCGAGCGTAGGGCCGCTGAGGCCGCGGAGATGAAGGCTCGCGCCGAACAGATGGAGAAGGAGCGCAAGCAGCAGACCCTCATCGGCGCCATCGTGATGGCGGTGCTGGTGATCCTGGTGGCGATCGGCGCGTTCACCGTGTATCACAACATGCACAAGAACACCGAAACGCAGGCTTCCACCCAGACCGTGGAAGAAGCGTACGACAAGCTGCAGCAAGTCGAAAACACCCCTAAGCTCGTCGATAAGAAGGGCGGATTGCTGATTTCGAAGGATGGCTACGGCAAGTCCGTCGAAGGCGCACCGACTGTTGCGATCTACATGGATTTCCTGTGCCCGGGCTGCGGCAATCTGCATCGTCAGCTTGATGAGGATCTGCAGAAGATGGTCGACGCGGGTCAGATCAATCTTGATTTGCATTTCATGGCGTTTATGGACAAGTGGTCCACCGACGATTATTCAAGCCGCGCAGCGAATGCCGCGATCTATCTGGCCGAGCATGACAGCGATCCGAGCCATCTGATCACCTTCCTCGAAAAAATGTACGCCGAGGATTTCCAGCCTGAGGAAAGCTCGAATTACAAGTCCGTCAGCGACGATCAGATCAAGGAACAGATGATCGCCTCGGGAGTTTCCGAGGATGTGGCGGACAAGGCGTTCGGCCGCGACTACCAGGATTGGCTTGACGCCATCGACACCTATACGCCGAAGCGCTCCGAACTGTGGAACACGTCCGGAACCTACAAAGACAGCATGACCACCCCAACGGTGACCATCAACGGCAAGTTCTGGGATATGAACCAGTTGAGCACTGCGCAGGAGACCATTGAGGAAGGCCTGCTGGAGGCCATCGGAATCAAGTCCGACGGCATCGGCAAGGAAGGCGTGATGCCCTCCATCGGCTCCGACAAGGATCCGATCTCCAACACCACTGGCGAGTGATCAGCCCTACGCAATCCTCATAATCGAAAAATTATACCCCCCTACTCGCCAGCGTGCCAGCCAAAGCGCAGTTCCAAGTTGACGGTATCGGGCACGCTGGTTATGCTATTCAATCGTTGCCGTTTTTATGCATTATGCTAGAAAGCGGCACAAGCCTCCTTAGCTCAGATGGCCAGAGCGGCCGCCTTGTAAGCGGCAGGTCGTCGGTTCGATCCCGACAGGAGGCTCGAAACCCGTTTTGACGGGCTTTGACCTCTTACCATGGGTAAGTGATCCAGAAGCCTTCCCCCAACTTATGGCTTCTGGCGACCGGACGAGGCTTCCCCCAACCTGCCTCGTCCGGGCAGGGGGCAGGACATCCCCTTCTCTCCTGCCCCCTTTTTTCTTTACTCCTTTTCCTCGAAAATGTGGCGGTATAGATAAAGCCAGCGGAAACCATGCCATTCGTCCCGATCTGACCGTTACAATGACGGCGATGTAGGCAGTCGCTGGAAAGAGGACGTATGACAAGAAGGTGGACCCCCCGGAGATTCGTGACGCTTCGGCGTGTTCGAGTGACGGCATGCGTGGTCTCGTTGACGCTCGCCTCGACGCTCGCATTCGGCGTAGGCGCGCGCAAAACCGTGGCTCTGACCATCGATGGCGAAACCACCACCGTAACCACATACGCGATGAGCGTCGACCGTCTGCTGCAGGAACGCGGCGTGAAGGTCAAAACGCATGATCTCGTGGAATCCACCAGCCCCACCAGCATGCTGAGCAACCATGACGTGGTGACGGTACGAAGCGCCTACCAGACCACCATCACCATCAACGGGCAGGAAGTGCCCTTCTGGACAGTGGCGACCAGCGCCGAACAGCTGATCGGATTCTTCGAACAAAACGAAGCAGACGCGGCAAAAGTCACCGTCAATATCGACAACGTGTACAACAAACTCACCGGCGGACTGATCATCAACCAAAACGGGCCGGTCACCGTCATCGCAGACGGGCAAAGCTCCGAATCGCCGAATGGCAAACTGCCGGCGGCCTCCATTCTTGACTCCAAAGGCATCACGCTGAACAAGGAGGATCGCGTCAGCGTCGAAAAAGACAACGGCGAAACGATCCTGCGCGTCCGCCGCGTGACGCACGGCGAGGAAACACGCACGAAAGCGGTGCCTTTCGGCACGCAAACCATCGTCGATCCCAGCCTGCAGCCCGGCGAAGTCGTAGTCAGGCAGGAAGGCGAGGACGGCGAAATCCAGCAAACGTACGACGTCACGTATGTGGACGGCGAGAAGGAAAGCGAGACGCTGACCAACGAAACGACCACGAAAATCGCCCTCGATCAGATTATCGCAGTAGGACCGGCAGCATCTTCCGACGATTCGGGATCGGATGACGGATCCGGCAATTCCGGAGATACCGGCAAATCCGATAATTCCGGAAAGAACGACAATTCGAACAAGAACAACAATTCCGATAATTCCGACAAGAAAGACGATTCGAACAGTAATTCCGGCAATACGGATAATTCAGACGACAACAAGAAGGACGATTCCGGATCGAAAACGGACCCGGATCCGACGCCAACTCCAGACCCGACCCCCACGCCAACTCCTGACCCGACCCCCACGCCGGATCCGACGCCAACTCCAGACCCGACCCCCACGCCAACTCCTGACCCGACCCCCACGCCGGATCCGACGCCCACCCCGACACCGCAACCTTCCGATCCTTCGGCAGGATGCCGCCTCTATCACCCCTCCCCCGCGCAGGCACAGGTCTACGCGGCCGGAGCCGCGGCGCAATATGGCTGGACCGGGCAAAACTGGACCGATCTGGTGAAACTGTGGACGCGTGAATCGAGCTGGCTGTGGTATGCGGAAAACGCATCTTCCGGAGCCTACGGCATCCCGCAGTCGCTTCCTGGCAGCAAAATGGCGGCATTCGGCGCAAACTGGCGTGACGATGCGGCCGTGCAGATCGACTGGGGCCTGAGCTACATCGCGCAACGCTACGGCAGCCCGTCGAAGGCATGGGAGCATTCCGAGCAGGTCGGATGGTATTAAACAACGCCGATCGCAACAATACGCAAACGCAACAGCGCACACTTTTCATACCAGTTGAACGGATAATGAGGTAATGACAGAACACGCGAACGAAACCAACGCAACCGACGAAACCGCGCAAGGCCGCCTGTTGGGGGCTGCCGACATTCGGCGTATCGCGGCCGAGGCCGGTATCAGCCCGACGAAAAAATTCGGGCAGAATTTCGTAATCGACCCGGGCACGGTTCGTCGTATCGTGCGCGAGGCAGGTGTGACCGCCGACGATCATGTGCTGGAAGTCGGACCTGGACTCGGTTCACTGACATTGGCGATTTTGGAAACCGGCGCCACGATGACCGCCGTGGAGATCGACCCGCCCGTTGCGGAACGACTGCCCGGCACCATCGCCGAATTCATGCCGGATGCGGTGGATCGTTTCCGCGTGGTCAATCGCGATGCGTTGACCGTGACGCCGGAAAATCTGCCTGATTTCCAAAATGATGATTCGTTTACACTGGTCGCCAATCTGCCATACAACGTGGCCACGCCGATTCTGCTGACCTTGCTGGAACGTTTCGACAATCTCGGCACGTTCCTCGTGATGGTGCAGAAGGAAGTCGCGGACCGACTGAGCGAAAAGCCCGGTTCAAAGATCTACGGCACTCCAAGCGTGAAGCTCGCTTGGTATGGTACCGCGGAACGTGTGGGCATTATCGGGCGCAATGTGTTCTGGCCGGCACCGAATGTGGATTCCGCGCTGGTGCTGTTCAAACGATATGAGGGCGGGCACACGCCTTCGGCCAACAATCCCGACGGTTCCGTAGTGGACCGCGAAAACGTGTTCCGTCTTATCGACGCCGCATTCGGCCAGAGGCGCAAAACCCTGCATGCCGCGTTGAAGAAGATCGTGCCCTCCGAAGCGTTCGAGCAGGCGGGCATCGATCCGACGCGCCGTGGCGAAACGCTTGCCATCGACGAATTCGTGGCATTGGCACGAGCCGTGGGCGAGGTGTCGCAAGCATGAGCGACACCAACACCGCAATCAACACGGTCAGCGTGGACTGCCCGGCGAAAACGAATCTGACCCTGCACGTAGGCAGGCCACGCAGCGAATGGGGTGGCCGACACGAGCTCGACACCATCTACTGCGCCGTCGGCGTGTACGACACCGTCACCACCAGTCGCAAAAAGCCCGGATCCGGTTTCTCCCTGAATCTTGAAGGTGCCTATCTTGGCGATCTGGCCTCCTCCGGCAGCGACATGCGACGCAACCATGCCGTGCTCGCCCTGTTCGCCATGGCCGAAGCGAGCGGCCATGAACCGGATGTGGCGTTGAACATCGAAAAACGCATTCCCGTTGGCGCGGGCATGGCAGGAGGTTCCGCGGATGCGGCCGCCACGATTCTGGCATTGAACACGCTATGGAATCTTGATTGGTCCATTGAACGGTTGCAACAGGTTGCCGCCACATTGGGCGCGGATATGCCGTTCTGCCTGACCGGAGGCTATGCGCGAGGCACCGGCTTCGGCGAGCAGATCGAACAACTCAGCGAAAACAGCGACGCCGTGCTGGAACTGACGGATCAGGGCTTTGCAGGCCGTCTGCTGGTCGGCGCGTATCAGGCGGAACTGCGCACGCCGGAAGTGTATGCCATGTTCGACCAAATCGGCGCCGGCGCAACCGACAACAATCATCTGCAACAGGCGTCGATCTCACTGCATCCACGCAGCGGACAGGCGATCGACGAAGCGTTGCAGGCAGGCGCCAAGCAGGCGTTCGTCTCCGGATCCGGCCCTTCCGTAATCGCATTCGTGCCAACCGACGATGCGGCATGCGCCGTGCAGTCGGCATGGCAACAAAGCCGTTGCGTCGACCGCATCATCGCCACCAAGGCACCGGCCCATCCGATTGTGCATATCATCGCGTAACAGTAAGGTTGAAGTCAACCGATTTTTGGAGAAGGACTCGTACATGACTCAGGCTAACGACGAGCGCGCCGCGCGCAAACAGTACATTCGCCGCCGTCAAAAGGTGGTGTTCACCATCACCGGCACCATTTTGACGATCGCATTGGTGATTTCCCTGCTGTTCTTCTTCCATGTTGGAGGATTGGGCAATGTCAAGTCGGCCGCGGTACAGCCGAATTACGGCCAGCAGGCCCCTTGCGCAGCACAGGAACAGGACGGCAGCAAAGGCAAGTACGTGGAAAACCGCAACATCACCGTGCGCGTGCTCAACGGCACTGAATTCGCCGGCTTCGCGCAAGCCGTCAGCAGCGCGTTGCAGAACCGCGAGTTCAACACCCAGGCAGCCGGCAACTACACCAGCTCCAAAGTGGAACGCACGATGATCATCTTCGGCAAGAACGCCATCAATCAGGCGTACACGGTGAACAGCAACTTCACCGACGCGACGATGGTGATGGACGATCGTGAGGATATGCTGATCGACGTTGTGGTTGGCGCGACTTTCGACAATCTGCAGAATCAGAAGAAGGTGCCGACCGCCGGCAAGGAGATCGACAGCTTCGAGGGATGCGTTACCGTCGACAAGATGACCGACGTACAGAAGGCCCCCGAACACGACGCCGTGTGATTTGCAGATTTTTTGATTTGCAGATTTTCGGATTGACCTCACGATTTCGATTTTTCACTGAAAATCAAGATCGTGAGGTCAATTCTTATATTCGTGGGTTAAATCGCGGGCGAAATCCTCCAGAGAATACCCCCGAAACCGCACTTTTCGGAACCGACTGACCTCACGATTCTATTTTTGCCCGAAAAATCGAATCGTGCGGTCATAGAATCCAAATCGTGAGGTCAGCAAGCAGACTACTCGGCCTGCTGTTCCTCATACCAACGGTTCAACTCGGCAACAGCGACATCACGCTCGACCGGGCCGTTATCGAGGCGATATTCCAGCATGTGCTTGTACGCCTTGCCAACCAGCGGTCCCGGGTCAATGCCGAGCAGCTGCATGATTTCGTCACCGTTCAGATCAGGGCGGATCGCGTCGAAATCCTCCTTCTCCTTCAGATCGCGCACGCGCTGTTCCATCTCGTCCATCGCCGACGAGAACACCATGGCCTTGCGCTTGTTCTGCGTGGTCGCGTCGGCACGCGTAAGGCGGTTCAGGCGCTCATACAGCGGACCCGCATCCTTGACGTAACGGCGGACCGCGGAATCCGTCCACGGCTCCTCCACGTAGCCGTGGAAGCGCAAGTGCAGATTGACCAGCTCGCTGACGTCCTCGACCATATGATGGTCGAAATGCAATGCCTTAAGGCGCTTGCGGGTCATTTTCGCGCCGACCGCATCATGATGATGGAAGCTCACCTTGCCACCCGATTCGAAACGACGCGTCTTCGGCTTGCCGATATCGTGCATCAGCGCGGCCAAACGCAACGTCAGATCCGGTGCCGGCACAGGGCCGTCCGGGCCGGTTTCGAGGGCAACCGCACGATCAATGACGATCATGGTGTGCTCGAACACGTCCTTATGACGATGATGTTCGTCGATTTCGAGCTGCAATGCCGGAATTTCCGGGAAGACGATATCGGCAAGACCGGAATCGACCAGCGCTTCGATACCTGCGCGCGGGCGATCGGACAGCAGCATTTTGACCAGTTCGTCGCGTACGCGCTCAGCGGAAACGATTTCAATGCGATCGACCATGTCGGTCAGCGCTTCAGCGGTTTCCGGTTCGATACGGAAGCCCAGTTGTGCCACGAAACGTACGGCGCGCATCATGCGCAGCGGATCGTCGTCAAACGACTGGCGAGGATCGACCGGCGTGCGCAACACGCCCTTGGCCAAATCGTTCGCGCCGCCGAACGGATCGACGAATTGCAATTCCGGCACACGCAACGCCATGGCATTCACCGTGAAATCACGGCGGGAAAGATCGCCTTCCAGCGTGTCGCCATAATTGACTTCCGGCTTGCGCGAGTCGGGGTCATACGTGTCGGAACGGTAGGTCGTTACCTCAACCTGCACTTCCGTGCCATCCTCACGCCTGCGCATGGCGCCCAACGTGCCGAATTTACGGCCCATATCCCAAAAGCCATCGCGCCCAAAACGGCGCAAAATGTGTTCAAACTGCTCAGGACGCGCCGATGTGCAAAAATCCAAATCATGCGATTTACGATGCAACAGCAGGTCTCGAACGGGACCTCCCACCAACGCCAATTCATAGCCTTCCGCGGCGAACATACGCCCTAATTCAATGGCCTCTGGCCACACTTCGAAGTTCACGCCATCCCTTTCCGGCACCACAAGTTTCTGCCTTACCAGCATACCGTTACCCCACCTGCACACAGAATTGAGTATGGTTGGAATCATGATTACGCCCGCAGACCTTGCACGCATGCTTGCCCATGCTGCGGACGACCATGCCCAAAATCCGATGGAACCAGACAAACTGCTGTACACATCGCAGTCCGTTTCCTTGCGGCAAGAGACCATCATCACGCCCAACGCACCCACCCCGGCAATAATGCCGCAGCGGCGCGCCACGGACGGTCCGACCACGTTCGCCTCGCTCGACGCGCAGGAACTGCCGGTAGTGCGCGAATATTCGGCGGGAGGTCTCGTATTCGACGACAAGGGCCGTGTGGCGATCATCGCACGCCACTCGCGTAGCGGACATTTGGAATGGTGCCTGCCGAAAGGTCATATCGAAAAAGGCGAAACACCGCAGCAAACCGCCGTTCGCGAAGTTCACGAGGAAACAGGAATCCTAGGTGAAGTGGTCGATTCCATCGCCACCATCGACTACTGGTTCACCGGAACCAGCCAGCGCGTGCACAAGCTGGTGCATCATTTCGCATTGCGTCAGATCGGCGGCGAGTTGACGGTGGAAGGCGACCCGGATCATGAGGCGGAAGACGCGATTTGGGTGGATTTTGCTGATTTGGACGACGTTCTCAGCTACCCGAACGAACGAAAGATAGCATGGTTGTACGCAAGGAAACTCAACAGACAGGCGTGAAGGTGAATCAACCCGCACAACGGAACGTTCCGCACGGCATGCGTGCGCTTTCGGCAATCCTCGCCATGGTTATGACCATGGCGTTGATGTTGTTATACGCACCTGTGCCGAAAGCCGAAGCCGAAGAAACACAGGAATCGCAATCCGACACCATGCTGTCGATCGACTCCTCCACCGCCGTGCTGACCGACACTTCCGGCTATCATTTGAGCGCGACGGTGACCAACACCACCGATCAGGAAATCCCTTCAGGCACGCTCACCCTTGCCATGAACGCCTTCTACACGTTCGTGTCGCGCAACGATATCCAGGAATGGTCGGAAGGCATCGGGCAGATTCCCACGCCCAATATCGTTGGGCAGAGCGAGGTTCCCGCGCTTCAACCGGGAGCTTCGGCGAACGTGCACATCGACGCGGACTCGAATCAGGAGACGCTGGCGTCCGTCAACTCCTGGGGGCCGAAACCGGTCACGCTCAGTTATGAGGCCAATGGCGTTCAACAAGACGAAGCGCACACTTTCGCAACACGGACCGGAGCTGGAATCAATACCCCCGACACGCCCGCGATGAATATCACCATCGTGCAGCCGCTCGAAGCGCAAGGATGGACCACCGACAACACCATGCTGGAACAGCTCGTCAACAAAGGTGGCGTCACCTCCGCGGAACTCTCGAAAATCGCCGTTCCCGGCAAAGAAGACGAGGCACGACTCAAGTCGCTGGAACAGACGTTCACCAAGCATGACAAACTGCAGGTGGTGGCCGATCCAACCTATCTGAAGGCGATGCCGATGCCGACGCAAGTCGACGGCATCACGCAACCGGCCCTGTTCGACATCACCGCCTATTCCGCGCTGAACGACAGCAAAACCTATGATTCGGCAGGCGTCGGCACCTCGCAATGGAACGCCGAACAGGCCTTGAAAAACTATCAATCGGCGTTGGGTGACCCGAACGCGAGTATGACCACGTATGCATGGCAGGGCACCGGCAATTGGACCGCCGACGCGCTGGCGAAAGCCAAGCAGCAGGGGTACGACACCGTCATCGCCACGCATGATTTCGAAGAGGATGATGCGGCCACCGCGGAAACCGGCAAGACCGTAGTAACCACCGACGCCGGCGACATCACCGTACTGACCGCGCAAAGCGTGCTTTCCAACCTTGCACAAGGCAAGGCGACCAGTGCCGACGCCGAAGCGGACGGCGAGGGAACAACGGCCGGGCGTCTCGCGCGATTCGTCGCGCAAAGCGCGTTCTACCAGATGGAGCAGCCGTATTCGGAACGCAATCTGCTGGTCTGCCTGAACGGCAACTCTGATCCGGCCGTCGTGGACGCACTGATGACGGACGTCGAACAATCGCCATGGCTGAACATCACCGATCTGAACACGCTCAACAACGCCGACCCCGCCTTGAGCGGCGACGATGCAGCCGCGATCGTGCCGCAATCCGACGGAATCAATGATGCGACGCAAGCCAATCTCAGGCAGACGCTCAACACACTGGCAGCCTCGACAAACGACATCAAACGATTCAACGCATCCATCCTCACCGACGTCGCCGACGATGCCAAGCAGGCCCCCGCAGGCCTCAAAGCGTGGCGCAGGCAGCTCGTCAACGCGCACGGCATCATGGCCCTGCACGCGCTAGGCGGCGAAAATCCAGCCGGAAGCACCATGGTGGAAGGAGCCGGGCAACTGGCGTCCCTGCTCATCAACGGCGTGGCCATCACACCGACGGAAAACGTCAACGTGGTCAGCGAAACCGCGCAAATGCCCGTTACCATCAGCAACAGCCACCCCTATCCGGTCACGGTAAAAGTCTCATCATTGACCAACTCCATGCAGATCGTCACTTCGCGTTTCGACACCGTGGAAGTGCCCGCGCACGGCGAAGCCCAAGTGGCGTTCATTATCCGCGTAGCCACCTCCGGCACCGCGGACGCCACGCTCAGCCTGCAGGACAGGCAGGGCATCACATTCGGAGCGACACAAACCACCCACATCACCAGCGCATTGCAGATCAGCGACAAAACCGGCTTCATCATCATCGGCATCGCCGTGCTGCTTGGAGCTTTGGGACTGTGGCGCCAATTCCACCGTAAGAAGGATCCCGACGAATGAGTTCTTCCGTTGGCCGTAATTCACTGATCATGGCCTCCGGCACCGCGGCCTCGCGCGTGACCGGGCAAATCCGTACCATTCTGCTCGCTTGGGCTTTAGGCACCACCGGCTATGCGGCGAACGCCTACCAAGCCGGATCCATGATTCCGCAGGTGATCTACACCTTGGTTTCCGGCGGTATTTTCAACGCCGTGCTCGTGCCGCAGATCGTACGCACGTTGAAGGCAAAAGACGCCGAAACCAAACTCAACAAGCTCATCACGCTTGCCATCACCATGCTGTTGGCGGTGACGATCCTGATGGCCCTATGCACGCCGCTGCTCACCAAGCTGTATGTGAACGGTAGCCCCGAAACCATGGCGTTGGCGACCTCATTCACCCTGTGGTGCATGCCGCAGATCTTCTTCTACGGCCTATATACGGTGGTCGGCCAGATTCTCGCGGCCAAAGACCATTTCACCGCGTATGCGTGGAGTTCCGTGGGTGCGAACATCATCAGCTGCATCGGCTTCGGCACGTTCATCGCGCTATTCGGCCGTGCCACCGAGCATCCTCTTGATTTTTGGACCGCCGACAAAATCGCCCTGACCGCAGGCACGTGGACGTTGGGCGTGGCATTCCAGGCGCTGGTACTGTTCATTCCACTGACCAAAATCGGATTGAAATACCGCCCCACCTTCGGCCTTCGTGGCATTGGATTGCGTTCCATGGGACCGGTCGCGGCTTGGAGTGTCGGCATTGTCGTAATCGACCAGCTCGCCAATATCGTAATCACGCGTACCTCCACTAACGCGCCGATGCTCGCGCAGCAGCAGTTCGGCATCAATCCGCTCGACGTGGCCGGCAATGCTTCATACCAGAACGCGTACACGATTTACATGTTGCCGTATTCGCTGATTGCCGTTTCGCTGGCAACCGCAATTTTCCCGAAAATATCCCGTGCGGTCGCCGATCATAATATCGCCGAAGCGCGCATCGATCTCAGCCAGGCGCTGCGCAATATGGGTGTGATCATGTGCTATTTCGCGGTCGCTTTCGTGGTGATGCCCGTTCCGATCATTCTCGCGTTGCTGCCGTCTGTGAGCGTCAGAGAGGCGATTCTTATGGCGGGACCGTTGGTCACGCTTGGCGTGGGACTTCCGTTCGCCAGCGCGTATCTGATTATCCAGCGCACGTTCTATGCATTCGAAGACGGCAAATCGCCGTTCATTTTCATGCTGTTCGCCATGGGCATTCAAGCGGTAAGCGTGATCATCGGCGCGAAACTACTCCCCCCTACCGAATGGACGACAATGATCGGCATGGTAGGAGCCATGAGCTACATACTGCCGATCCCCATCCTGTATGCCATGCTGCGCAAACGATTCGAAAACAATATCGACGGTCCGCGCATAGCCATCTCGTATCTGAAATCGATTGGCGCGGCAGTAGCTACCATGTTCATCGGCGTGACGGTACGTGACAGCGTCTACCAGCTTGTCGGCGCCCAAATCGGAGCGGTGGACGGTCATATGAACTGGATTCAGGCAGTGGCGTGTGCCGCACTGCTGGCCATAGTGACCTTCATCGTTTACGTAGGCATGTTGCGGCTGCTACGTTCCGAGGAATTCAAGGAGGCGATCGCACTGATTTCCTCACGTATTCCCGGACTTCGCAAGCCGACCAGCCCCAACGATAGACTGGAACAGGGCGACGCCGAAAACGGCGAGTGACCATAGGCAGAACAAACGTTTACAAAAAGTTGAAGGAACCCATGAAACCTCAGCTGGGAGATACCATCAGCAATCGCTACGTGCTCGTTTCGCCATTGCGCGAAGAAACCGGACTGCAGGTCTGGAAGGCCAGCGACCATGTGCTCGCACGGGATTGCCAGCTGTTTATTGTCAGCAGCAGCAAGGCATTGCAGGAAGTCAACGCAACCGCTTCCATGCTGGCTATTTCGCATGATTCCCACTTCACGAAAGTGCTGCAGCTCCAGCATGCCGGCCAGGTCGCGATGGTGGTGACGCAGCTTGACGAAGGCATGACCCTCAGTGAATATCTTGCGCTGAACGCCAACCAGCCGTTGAGCTATACAGCCATGCGCTCCATCATTGGCGAAGTCATCGAATCATTGCATGCGCTGCAAAAAGACAATCTCACGCATTTCTCCATCAGCACCGACACGGTGCGACTGACCCGTTCCGGCATTCAGATCGCAGACGCTCCAGTGAGCATCATGCTTGCCGACACTTCCCGCGCGCAGGCTTTGGAAAATCGGGAACAGCTTGCGATCCGTCAAATCTCAGCGCTGTTGTACGCTATGCTGATCCGACGCCCGTCCACGCTGTCGACGGATTTCCGTCTTGAAGCGCTCGCACCGACCACGCCGATGGAATTCCGCGTGATCTGCAAGCGCGGTCTCGAACTCGAAGAGGACGACGGCTTCCCCACCGTTCCGATGGCAACCATTGCGGAATTGGAAGCGTTGCTTGGCGAGTACCAACCGCTGTCATCGTTGGGAAGCATGGATATCACGTTGCCTTCCATGGATTCGGAATGCTCAATCGCCAATGTTCCGTTACTGCAGATTCTTGAGAAGGATGTGCTCCCGCTGCCGGATACGCTGGCAGCGGCTGGAAGCATTCCGGAAATGACGTTCACGGCTCCCGAACCGCATAACGATTTTTCCGATGGCAAGGAGGCTTTGGCGAAAGGCGTCGCGGCCACCAGTGGAGCGGTGAAATCGTTGTGGAGCAGCGGCCGTGAACTGCTGAGCGAAGAAGACATCGATGGCGTGACCGACACCAGCGATTCTCCCTTCTCCTTCCCCATCAGGGTTTCCGTACCGGCCGATGGCATGTCATCCGACGATTCCCAGTTGGAAAAAACCGGTCGCATTCCAGTGATCGGCGCGGATGGTCAGGTCATTCAGCCCGGCGAGGAGTCCGCCCGTGCGTTGAAAGCAGAGCAGGAGGCGATCGATGCCGCGTATGCCGCCGGTCGAGCCGCGGTTCCGCCGAGCTTCACGCCGAAGAATCCTTCTTCCGCTTCGGCGAATACCGACGTTGCCGACGCGAAACTGTTTGGCAAGCTGAAAACGAAGGTCGTTGCGATTATCGTGGCGGTCATCGTTGTTGCGGTTGCGCTTGGGTTTGCAGTTCATGGTTTGATGCAGCCTTCAGATTCGGTTACGACTGATTCAAAAGGACCATGGCCGGAAATAAATCTTGACGAAGTGCCGTTCGGCGAGGAAGATCAGTCGGATGCGAATTCCGCGGATTCTTCCAATTCCGATACGTCCGGCAATACCGATTCGTCCAATTCCAAGGATTCTTCCGATGCTTCCGCCAATACGCCGGCATCCGGCGAGTCTACGGCGTCCAAGCAACCCAAGAAAACCGAGGACAAGGTCGTGACCGCCGATAAGCAGTCGAAGAAAGTGCCGGATCCGAAGCAACCGGAAAACACGACCGCATACGAAATCGACAATCGTCAGTTCCTGTCGAATCCTGACGGACAGCAGGGCTACGGATATTACGTGCATCTGAGCCAGCCGCAGAAGGCGTATCGCATGGTCATCAAAATTCGTTCTTCCGGTGGTCAGGGATATATTCGCGTGAATGCGACAAACAGCCCGTCCCAAGGCGAACAGGTGGCGCAGTTCGAGTTTGACGCTTCCGGCACGACCGACATCAAGTTCGACAAGGCCGTGGAAACGCAGGACATCATGCTGTGGGTTCCACTTGATAGCCTGCCGGGCAACCAGCTGTACATCGAAAGCATTCAAGTGTTCTGATCATTGTCACCGTCTTTCTAACGTTTTCCAGAGAAGACGCGCATGGGAGGGCACGTGTAATACGCACGTGCCCTCCTTTGTATCCACCACTCGATTGTCTGCCGAAATCGTTGATGCGGATCGTTTACGTATTGTTGCGATACTATTACCCCCGTTATAAATGAATCGTGAGTATGTGACCTCGTAAACAGCGAAAACACAACTGAAAACATGACCGGAACGGCTGAAAATACGACCCCACCTACTATTCGAGCACGTGCGTGATCGACAAGCTCGACGAAGTCGATTTCAGCAAATGATCGCACATTTCTCGATCATTTGACCGTACGATTTGCGATTTTCGCACGATTCCGTCCTGGCGAACGCACGATTCCGATTTCTGGCCTTAAATCCAAGTTACGCAGACAGAATCTCGCACAGCCTATCATTCAACCAGTTCTCCAAGATCCCGAAGTCCTATTACACGACCGTGCCTATTCTCAAAGCTGTCGGATCCCCCATACACCACAAAACGTCGTTCACAGGGCACACCCATTTCCGGCGCAATACTATCAATCGTAGAAAACGCCTCCGGACGGAACGTCGTAGATGACTTAACCTCTATCAAATAGTACGGCTTCCCGCCTTTTTCTATAATGAGATCAATTTCCTTACGATTGCTATCTCGCCAGTAATACAGTTTCGGACGTTTCCCCAACGCTTCATATCGTTTGATGATTTCCATTACTACCAAATTCTCAAACAAATTCCCCCTATGGTTGCTTGAAATCAGCTGTTCGGAGGATTCAATACCAAGCAAATGCGCCGCAAGTCCAGTGTCGTAAAAATAAAGTTTCGATGCTTTGGTAATTCGCTTTCCATAATTTTTGGAATATGGTCGAAGTCGAAACGCGATAAAACTTGACTCAAGAATCGACAACCAACTTTTCGCTGTATCCACAGAGACGTTGCAATCATTTGCAAGACTTTCCATATTGAGCACCTCTCCCACGCGAAGTGCCGCCAATTCCAAAAAGTCATTAAACTCGGCTATTTTGCGCACCCCGAGCTCCTCCCGTACATCTCTGTCAACATACGTTGAGATATAGCTTGGAAAGAAGTCGGAAGGAGAGATGCCTCTAGTATTGAGTCGCGGGTACCCTCCGGCAAATAGCGCCTCATCGATCGTTTTTGGAGTGAGATTGCCGGATTCAAGTTCCTCTAAAGAAAACGGAAGTAGATGCAGTACGGCAACACGCCCCGCCAATGATTGCGAAATGCTTTTCAGCAGAAGGAAGTTCTGCGAACCTGACAACACATACTGCCCGACCGTGTCCCTCTCATCTATAATCCCCTGCAAATACGAGAACATCGACGGGATCCTCTGCACTTCATCGAAAATCACATGATTGTCATAACGGGCAAGGAAGCTCCGGGGATCATCAAGAGCGGTTTCATATACGTCAGGATCCTCAAAACTCACATATCGGTAATCCGGGAACGTATGCTTGACGAGCGTGGACTTTCCGCTCTGCCTTGGTCCAGTAAGGCTAATCACCGGAAATTGCGTCATCAATTGCAGCATCTTCTTTTCAAGTAATCTCGGAATCATATCACCAACCCATTTCCTTTATTCTTCAACCTCTGCAAACTGCTATTCGTGGATTTACATAAAGTCTACTCGTATTTTTACATAAGTCCTATTCGTGGATTTACATAAGCGTAGCCCGTCGCGAACAGGTGCTCCAATACATGAGATACCTTACGCACGCTAGAAAAACAGCTTGGTGAGGATTTCGGCAAGGTCGACTTCAACAACTGATTACAGGATGGCACGGAAAGCTAGGAGCAGCGAAAGTTACGCCTTGAAATACGCGCCCTACTTCAGTATTGCCGGATTTGACCACACGATTTGCGATTTTCGCACGATTGTACAGACAATCCGCCGCGAAGACCCCTTACTCCGGCCAGTGCTCGAAGAGGGTGAGGAGCGTTTCAACGTTGGTGTCGCTCCAGCTGTCGATTCTGGGACCAGCATACGTACTGTTGTATGGCTGATCGAACACGACCACATGCTGCCCTGCCTCACGCAAGGTTTCGATGTTCGCCGGCGAATCGTCAATATGAATCGTGGCCTGCATACTGTCTTTCAGCCCGGTAAAGCACAGACTCATGTACGGAATGCGGTTGCTGTCCAGCCATTGCGCGGTGTCGGAAACGACCATCTGATGCTGGCCGGACACGAACAGCCGGTGCGTGACAATGCGAATGTACACATGCTCATTCGCCAATCGCTGCAATGCCTGCGCGACCCCCGGAAGCGGCTTCATCGTCGCATACAGATGCTCACGCTCCGCGGCTTTGTGCGTTTCGATGTAATCGTCGAGCGTCTCGAACGGCCATCCGTCCTCGCGCGTGAGATTGTAATGCGCGGTCTGCAGCGCACGCTCCGGCACGTCAATGCCCTGCCGCTGCAGGTAATCGCGGATCGCGCCCTTGTAATCCGCGCAAACGCCGTCCAAATCGAGATTGAGCACGCGATATCCCTGCACGCCCACGCGCTGGCTCTCATATTGTTCAGGAATAGTCGCCATATCACGTTCCTTTCTTACGACCGACACCAATCAGCCTGTCGAACAGCCACACCAATCAGCCCAGCCCAATCAGCCCGATATCAATCAATGTAACCTGACATTCGCCGGCAACAAGCGCAAATACTCCCGCAAATAAGGAAGATAGAAAATGGATAGAACAATGCTGACCTTGCGAAAAGTCTTACGGGAGAACGATTTTGAGACTTTCATAGAAAAGATAGAAAAGATAGAAAATCTGAAGATCACGCCGCTTCTTTTGCGACGGCAATACTGCCCTGCAATCGACGATTGATGTTCATCACAGCATCGTTACGTTTATTTCAAGATTAGCCGATGAAAATACAAAAGAATCGACGATCGTTGCATGACATCGACGGTTGAGCCTGCCTATGATGAAGGCACAACAGAACAAAGAGACACGATGCGGCAGGAACCGGAGAGAAAACCGGAGCCGCACCCCACACGCGGGGAAACGGCAACGCCACCCGCACTGAACGTAACCGAAAAACAACAGACTTACGGCAGCGGCCAGAGGAAAGAACAGAAAACAAGAACGCCGCCAAGCCGAATGAAAGGAAACATCATGAAGAACAACACTTTCAACCAGGTCATCAACGCCAACCTCGCTTCCGTCGATCCGGGCTTCGGCCAGTTCGCACTCGCCAAGGCCAGCGCCGATCTGTTCAAGAAGGTCATCAACAAGTGATCTAAGGCCTGCACAGGCAGGCGTCACATTAACACGACCGAAGGGCTTGCGCTCCACATGGAACGCAAGCCCTTTCTCATGTTCCGATCAAGCGTCGCCAAGAATCCAGCCACCCCAGCAACTGCACACACAGCACCGCACGCAACCATACACAACAGCTTGTGTTTCACGTGAAACTCTGTAGATGATCCAGCTCGGAAAGCACTTGATAATACGCCATAGGAAAAAGAAATACATAAAATCGCACGATGCGCGGCCGTTCGCTTCGACGGTTCGCTACAGTAGGAATATGAGTGATTTGCGAGATGTGATTATTGTCGGATCCGGCCCTGCCGGATATACCGCGGCCATATACTTAGGCCGGGCTGGATTCAAACCACTGGTCATCGCGGGTGCGCTGACCCCAGGCGGGCAGCTCGTCAACACCACTGAAGTGGAGAATTTTCCAGGTTTCCCCGACGGCGTTATGGGACCGGAACTCATGGATAATATGCAACGCCAGGCTGAGAAGTTCGGTGCGGAAATCGTTTGGGATGATGTTGTTTCCGTGAGCAACAATGACGTCACCGGCGTGAAAACCGTGAGCGTCGATCAGGGAGACGTTTTTGAAACCCATGCTTTGATCATCGCAACCGGATCGGAATATCGCAAACTCGACATCCCCGGAGAGGCGGAATATTCCGGCAAGGGAGTGTCATATTGCGCGACCTGCGACGGCTTCTTCTTCCGAGATGAGCCGATTATTGTGGTCGGCGGCGGCGATAGCGCATTCACCGAGGCTGATTTTCTTTCACGATTTGGATCGTCGGTGACGTTGATTCATCGTCGTTCTGAATTCCGCGCATCGCAGATTCTCGTGGAACGCGCTCAGCAGAATCCGAAGATCACCATCGTCACGGATTCCGTGGTGGAGGAAATCTTGGGTGACGACAATGGAGCCCAATCCGTGAACATTCGCAACGTCATCACCGGAGAGACCAGCACGATTGCCGCAAACGGCATTTTTGTGGCGATCGGCCACTTCCCCGCCACAGCTTTTATTGACGGCATTGTGCAGCGAGATGCGGGTGGATATATTCAGGTGGACGGCGCCAGCACACGCACCAGCACTGCCGGCATTTTTGCAGCCGGCGACTGTGTTGATAGTATTTACCGTCAAGCGATCAGTGCCGCCGGCATGGGCTGCCGGGCCGCCCTCGATGCCCAAGCCTACCTCCAGCAGTAACACTCCCCATCACGGTCATACCCTACAAAAACCTGAAAAACGAGCGGAAGGGCGGCATATTCTGTTCACGACTGTAAGCTTGGCCAAACGGCCTTGAGTGTGTCGTGAACAGAATATGCCGCCCTTCCGCGGACACCAAAAAAACTTAAGAAATACTATTCTTCGGCAGTGGGCATGAGCAGGTCGACAATGCGCTTCATGTCGTCTTCGGATTTGAACACGATTTCGATGCGTCCATGCTCCTTGGATCCCTTGATCGACACCTTCGTGCCGAACCTCTTTTCAAGACCGACCTGCATCGGCGTTCCGGCCCAAGGGTTCAGCTTATTGGTTTTCGCTTTCTTCGGCTGGTCCGATTCAGCGACCTTCATCGACACGATTTCCTCGGTGCTGCGTACCGACAACCCTTCGGAAATAATGCGCGTCGCAAGCTGTTCCATGTCAGCTTCCGTCGGCAATCCGAGCAATGCGCGCGCATGACCGGCCGACAGCAAGCCGGAAGCAACCTTCTTTTGTACGGTCGCAGGCAGATTCAGCAGTCGCAGAGTATTGGCGATTTGCGGACGCGACTTCGACACCGACTTTGACAATTGCGCCTGCGTCAAGCCAAAATCGTCGATCATCTGCTGATAGGCGGCCGCCTCTTCCAATGGATTCAACGCAACGCGATGCAGGTTTTCCAGCAAAGCGTCACGCAACATATCGTCGTCGGCAGTGGTTTTGACAATCGCAGGAATCGTTTTCAAACCTGCGATCTGCGATGCGCGCCAACGACGTTCACCCATAATGAGCTCGTACATGCTATCCATGCGCCCGTCGAACATATTGTGCGACTCGGCATCTTTAGCGGCGTTCTCCTTACGAGCAGCCTCAATCTGCGCGAGTGGACGCTTCCGTACGACAATAGGCTGCAGCACGCCGACTTCTTTGATGGAATCGGCAAGCTCACGAAGATCATCCTCATCGAAAATGGTACGCGGCTGATGCAGGTTCGGTCCAACATCACTCAGTCGCAATTCAACGAGATAACCGCCCTGCACCGGCAACAGTTCAGGTTCGTCATTCTTCTTATCTTCGGTCTTTTTTACCGCAGCGGTTTCACGTGAAACACTTTCCTGCTTCACTTCGGAAGTGGCAACAGGACTGGTGGAACCGAAGAACATGTCGGCAGGATGAGCAGTCTCATTCAACGTGATGGAAGGCATACTGGCTCGATGGCCACTCCCCTTCTTGGTTTCACGTGAAACGTTCTTCTTCATGTCATGGACGGCATCGACGGAAGCCTTGGCGGTTGCCACGGAACTCTTGACCGCGGTCTTCCCCGCGGATTGCCCGGCAACAGTCGCACCACCGGCTACGTTTTCTGAAACCTTTCCAGCGATCTTGTTATTAGCCTTTGCACCCGCAACAGCCACAGCCGGTTCAGTAGTGGCTTCCGATTTCGCCGACTCTCCTGGAAGAGACGGAAACAGTGCGCCGAGACCCTTGCCTAAACGTGATTTCGTAGCCATGATCAGTTCTCATTCCTTCTTGCATCGATAGCCTTCAGCACCGTCTGCGAGCGACGTGCGATTTCCAATGCGGCCTCACAATAGGCAATCGCTCCCATTCCCTTGGGATCGTAGGCGATCACGCTTTGATTGAAGCTTGGAGCTTCCGATATTTTCACCGTTCGGGGAATCGTGGTATTCAGTACGATAGTCGGATAATGATTTTTGACTTCGTCATGCACTTCACGGCTGAGTAACGTCCTCTTATCGAACATGGTGATCAGCATGGTGGAAACCAGCAGCGACGGATTGAAATGCTCCTGCACCAGTCCGATGGTATTGATGAGCTGGCCGAGACCTTCCAGCGCATAGTACTCAGCCTGGATCGGAATCAGCATCTCATGCACCGCACACATGGCATTAATTACCAGCAGGCCGAGGCTTGGCGGGCAATCGATAATCACGTAGTCGTAGTGCTCCTCGCTGGTTTCCAGAAACTCGTCAACCGCGGTCTTCAGAAGCACATTACGATTTTCCATGTCGGCGACTTCCAGCTCGGCACCGCTCAAATCGATCGAAGCTGGAACCACATCGAGCAGATCAAAATCAGGGCATGTGCGCTTGACTTCGGCGATGGTCTTCCTGCCTTCGATCACGTCGTACACCGAAGGCTCCCCCGACGCATGCGGAGCGCCCAACGCGGTCGACGCATTGCCCTGCGGATCCATATCGATCAGCAGCACCTTGGAACCGAACTGAGCCAACGCAGCGGAAAGATTCACGGCCGACGTGGTTTTGCCAACGCCACCCTTCTGGTTGGCGACCGCGATCAGGCGCGTCTGCTCCGGCTTTGGGCAAACGGCCTTCTGCAAGGCGCGATAGCGAGTCGATTCGTCGGCAATCTGCGAACCAAGAGGAGAATCCGATCCTCCGAAAATTCGTTTGATGGTTTCCGTTGCCGATTCCATCGATGTCAGGTTATCTGGTCCTTCAGGTCCAGTCATACACTAGCCTTCCTTACGATATGCTTAACATTCAAGTTTCATCATTCGGGTGGACAGCATCAGCTCATCTCACCCACTGTGCACAAATGTGAATAGCTGTGGATAGTCGGTGGATAACTTACGTTGTTCGCAAAAAGTTATCCACCGATCTTTCGTTGCTACTTCAACATTTTTCCGCCGCTTTTTTTCGTCGATTTTCCAGTTGTGGACAATGTGCATAACTCACCGAAATGGTGGATAACTTACTTTTTATCCACCATGAGCACATGGGTCGATTCCAAGCCCGGACCAACCTCGGCATCCACCACCCGCGGACGAATGCCACCGCATTTGGCGATCTCTTTGGAAGCCTTTTCGATCTCCTCTTGCGCGGACCGCCCCTTCAGTGCGACCAAACGTCCACCGCGCTCAAGCAACGGCAGCGTCCACCCCGAAAGTTTGGTCATAGGAGCCACGGCACGGCACGTCACCACGGCAAACGGATGTTTCGCCTGAATAGGCTTGCCATCCAAATCCAGTACAGGACCGCGAACGGCCACTCCCCTGCCGTTCTTGCCGCCTTTGCCGTTCCTGGCGCTTCCATTGCCACGATTGCCGCCTTGAGCGCCAGCAGCACCCGCAATGGCCTCGATCATCTCATTGGCCCTGGCACGCACCACGGTAACGTTATTCAACTCCATATCGGCCACGCACTCGTTCAGCCATTCGATACGACGTTCCATCGGCTCCACAAGCGTGAACCGGTGATCCGGCAGGCAGGCGGCCGCGACAATACCGGGAAAACCGCCGCCACTGCCGATATCGGCAACCGTCTTGAACTGCTTCTTGGCCGTGGCTTCCTTTACGAAAGGCACAATGGCGGCCGAATTCAGAATATGGCGTTCCCAAATAATGCCAACATCTCTTGGCCCAATCAGACCGCGAGGTTCGCCTTCTTCGGCAAGTTTCGCATGGAAAACACGAAGCTTGCCCAACGCATCCCCCAGCACTTCCTCAAGCATCGGCGAATCATCAAGTTCGTCTGTCACATCACTCATGGGCACCATCCTATATCCTGCTCTTCCTCATTGCCGGTATTCCAGCAAGTACTTCCCGACCATTGACGGCAATATCACATGTCCGGCGCACGGCCAGCATGAAGTCACTCAAAAAATCGCAATAAAAAAGCGCCACCAAATGGTGACGCCATGTTTCACGTGAAACGAGCCGAACTCAGGCCTCATCCTCGTCTTCAGTATCTTCGGCAGCGGAAGCCTTGAGATACACCGTGACGTAACGACGCGGTTCCTCGCCGTGGGAACGGGACTTCATACCCTCCTCACGCACCACATCATGCACGATCTTGCGTTCGAAGGAGTTCATCGGCTTGAGATCAACCGGCTCCCCCGTCTCGCGCACCTCGTCGATGGCGTCCAGCGCGATGTCGTGCAGACGCTGGCGCTTGCGCTTCAGATAGCCGTCGACGTCCACAATGAGATGGGAACGCTCGCCGGTCTTCTGCTGCACGGCCAGTCGCGTCAGCTGCTGCAGAGCGTCAACGACTTCGCCGTTGCGTCCGATGAGATGCTTGATGTCCGTATCATCATCGGCGACGATTTGCACGGTAGGGCGATTGTTGCGCACGCCCATTTCGATATCGCCTTCGTAATCGACGATATCAAGCAGTCCTTCAAGATAATCGGCAGCGATATCAGCTTCCTCGTTGAGCTGATCGATGGTCTTTTCCTCATCTTGCGCCATAGTGGTTG
>ENA-OQDL01000393-OQDL01000393.1-human-gut-metagenome-genome-assembly--contig:-NODE-393-length-28809-cov-3.361830_pt1 | contig 28809 bp, 24 predicted proteins | sample MGYA00242782_ERZ504609 | MGnify/ENA primary metagenome ERZ504609 (study PRJEB26092, sample SAMD00036320) | human gut metagenome | host: Homo sapiens | study: EMG produced TPA metagenomics assembly of... | reverse complement strand
CCTCGCAGCCTCACTCGCCACGCTTGAAAAGAAAGTGCTCGTTGTAGATGCCGACCCGCAGGCCAATGCCTCCTCAGGATTAGGTGTGGACATCAAGCAGTCGGAATGTACTATCTACGAGTGCATTATTGACCGTGCAGACGTACGCGAGGCCCTTCATGACACGGAGATAGACACACTGAAGGTAATCTCCTCCCACATCAATCTGGTAGGTGCCGAAATAGAGATGCTCAATCTGAAAAACCGCGAAAAGATACTGAAAGAAGTACTCGCTCCGCTGAAGAATGAGTTTGATTATATCTTGATAGACTGTTCCCCGTCTTTGGGTCTGATTACGGTCAACGCACTGACTGCCGCCGATTCGGTAATCATCCCCGTACAAGCGGAATATTTTGCACTGGAAGGCATCAGCAAATTGCTGAATACCATTAAAATCATCAAGTCCAAGCTGAACCCTGCCCTCGAAATCGAAGGCTTCCTGCTGACGATGTACGACTCGCGCCTGCGCCAGGCCAACCAGATTTACGATGAAGTGAAACGCCACTTCCAGGAATTGGTATTCAACACCGTCATCCAGCGCAATGTGAAACTGAGCGAAGCTCCCAGCTACGGCCTGCCCACCATTCTCTATGACGCAGACTCAACCGGAGCCAAAAACCACATGGCACTTGCCAAGGAATTGATAAGCAGAAACGAAAAGAAGTGATTATAGTGGTTAGTGATTAATGATTAGTGATAAATACCATATTTACAATGCACAAACAAATCATCCCGTATGGTTAAATTGTAAATCGTCAAATAGTAAATAAACAGATGGCACAAAGAAATGCATTAGGACGCGGGCTAGACGCCCTCTTCTCCATGGATGAAGTAAAGACCGAAGGCTCCTCCTCTATCAATGAGATAGAGCTGTCGAAGATTACGGTCAATCCCAACCAGCCCCGTCATGAATTCGACCCGGTTGCGTTGCAGGAGTTAGCCGATTCCATCTCCGAAATCGGCATCATACAGCCCATCACCCTGCGCAAGCTTAGCGACGACGAATACCAGATTATCGCCGGCGAGCGTCGTTTCCGTGCTTCGCAGCTTGCCGGACTGACAAGCATCCCTGCCTATATCCGCACTGCAGATGACGAGAACGTCATGGAAATGGCGCTCATCGAAAACATACAGCGCGAAGACTTGAACTCCGTAGAAATAGCCCTCGCTTACCAGCATCTGTTGGAACAATACGGACTGACGCAGGAACGCCTCAGCGAACGCGTTGGTAAGAAGCGTACCACCATTGCCAACTACCTGCGCCTGCTCAAACTGCCCGCCCCCGTCCAGATGGGACTGCAGAACAAGCAGATAGACATGGGACATGCCCGCGCTTTGGTAACGCTTGGCGATCCCAAACTGCAAGTGAAGATTTTCGAAGAAATCCTGGAGCACGGGTATTCCGTACGCAAAGTGGAAGAAATCGTAAAGTCACTGAGTGAAGGCGAAAGCGTGAAGAGCGGTGGTCGTAAGATTGCCCCCAAGCGCGCCAAACTGCCCGAAGAATTCAATATGCTGAAACAACAGCTCTCGGGCTTTTTCAGTACCAAGGTGCAGCTAACCTGCTCGGAGAAAGGAAAAGGTAAAATCAGTATCCCGTTCAATAACGAAGAAGAATTGGAACGTATCATCGGCATTCTTGATACGCTGAAGAAATAAATGAGGAAAAAAGGAAGAATATATCAGTTAGCCATTGCCCTGCTGCTCTGTTTTTTACAGATGGCAGGGATTGCTATGTATGGTCAGGACCGTCCACGTGCCGCTTCCAAGCGTGCGCAGCGGCATCAGACCGATACACTCAACACCGTGGTGAACCGGGACAGCCTCACTGTTGCCGACAGTCTTGCAGCCGAAAACAAGCGGAAGATGCTGGAAATGACTGCCAGCCCCGACCTGAAGGAACAGCCCGTGCCTACAGACAGTCTGCAAAAGGCCATCGACCCCAAAAGGTGGGTACCTAATCCCACAAAAGCCACCTGGCTTGCCCTCGTCATTCCCGGCGGTGGACAAATTTACAACCGCAAGTATTGGAAACTGCCCATCTTCTATGGAGGATTTGCCGGTTGTGCCTATGCCCTTACGTGGAACAGCAAGATGTATAAGGACTATTCGGCCGCCTACAAGGATGCCGTAAATGGTAATTTCAACTCCAGTACCATTACCGACCTGCTGCCTCCCAACTATAACTATACCGAAAGCCAGCTGACGGAGACACTACGGAAGCGTAAGGATACCTTCCGACGATACCGCGACTTGAGCATCTTCGCCTTTATCGGTGTATACCTGCTGTCTGTTGTCGACGCATACGTAGACGCAGAGCTGTCCAACTTTGACATCACCCCCGACCTCAGCATGAAAGTGGAACCTGCCATAATCAACAGCCAGATGACTGGTTCCTCTAATAAGAACGTCGGCGTGCAATGCAGTTTCCGATTCTAAAAACGAAAATTAAAGCATAAATTATTACCTAATGACACACAAGGCCATATATATGAAAAGAATTATTCTCGGTTCCTCGCTTCTGTTTTGCGCCCTCTTCACCGCTCCGGCCATGCATGCGCAAGAAAGCGTGGAAGTGCTTATCCGCGAAAACGGCACGGAACGCCAGGAATCCATCGAGCTGCCCAAAAGCATGACCTATCCGCTGGACAGCCTGCTCAATGACTGGAAAGCCAAGAATTACATAGACTTGGGAAAAGACTGCAGCACCTCTACCGTAAACCCGATGTTCAGTGACTCTGTATACATAGACCGGTTGTCGCGCATGCCGACCGTCATGGAAATGCCATACAACGAGATTGTGCGCAAGTTCATCGACATGTATGCCGGACGTCTGCGCAACCAGGTTGCCTTCATGCTGAGCGCCTGCAACTTCTATATGCCCATCTTCGAAGAAGCGCTGGATGCCTACGGCCTGCCGCTCGAGCTGAAATACCTGCCCATCATAGAATCCGCTCTCAACCCTTCTGCCGTATCCCGCGCGGGAGCCTGCGGACTATGGCAGTTTATGCTCGCCACCGGAAAGATATACGGACTGGAAAGCAACAGCCTCGTAGACGAACGCCGTGACCCGATAAAGGCGACCTGGGCGGCAGCACGCTACCTGAAGGACATGTATGACATTTACAAAGACGGAACCTGGTGATTGCCGCCTACAACTGCGGTCCGGGCACCATCAACAAAGCCATCCGCCGCTCGGGAGGGAAAACCGATTATTGGGAAATCTACAACTATCTGCCCAAAGAGACACGCGGCTACGTGCCCGCCTTCATTGCCGCCAACTACGTAATGACCTACTACTGCAAGCACAACATCTGCCCCATGGAAACCGACATTCCGGAAGCAACCGATACGGTGCAAGTAAGCCGTAACCTTCATTTCGAGCAGATTTCCGACCTATGCGGCATCAGTCTGGACCAGATAAAGAGCCTAAATCCCCAATTCAAGAAAAGCATCATCCCCGGAGAGAGCAAGCCGCAGACGCTACGCCTCCCCATCAACTACATCAGTGCCTTCATTGACAAGCAAGACACCATCTATGCCCACCGCAGTAACGAGCTGTTCAAGAACCGCAGAGTCGTGGCCGTTTCCAATACACGCTCGACGGCACGTAGCAGCAAAGGCAGTACCGCTACGGGGAATGTCACCTACCACAAGATACGCAGTGGCGAGAATCTCGGCAGCATTGCACGGAAATACGGTGTCACTGTCAATCAGTTAAAAAGTTGGAATGGATTGCGCAGTACCAGAATCTCCGCAGGAAAGCGCTTGAAGATTTATAAATAAAGACATAAACGCTTGCCCGGTGTTGAAAATTGCTTATTTTTGCAAAAAGTGAAGTGAAGAAAGGAGAAAGCAGTATATGGAAGAAAATATAAGTCAGAAGGAAAAGGAAAAAGCCGAAGAGGAAATGATCGAACAGGCATTCCAAGAACTGTTGAACGACTATTTGGCCACCAAGCACCGCAAGCGCGTCGAAATAATAACCAAAGCATTCAACTTTGCCAACCAGGCGCATAAGGGCATCAAGCGTCGTTCCGGCGAGCCCTACATCATGCACCCCATTGCTGTGGCAAAGATTGTCTGTAATGAGATAGGACTGGGGTCTACTTCCATATGCTCGGCATTGCTGCATGATGTGGTGGAGGACACCGACTACACCGTAGAGGATATTGAAAACATCTTCGGTCCCAAAATCGCCCAGATTGTAGACGGGCTGACAAAGATTTCCGGCGGTATCTTCGGCGACCGTGCCTCGGCGCAGGCAGAGAACTTCAAGAAGCTGCTGCTCACCATGTCCGACGATATCCGGGTTATCCTCATCAAGATAGCCGACCGTCTGCATAACATGCGTACACTCGGCTCCATGCTGCCCAACAAGCAGTTCAAGATTGCAGGCGAAACACTCTATATTTATGCCCCGCTCGCCAACCGCCTCGGCTTGTACAAAATCAAGACAGAACTGGAAAACCTGAGCTTCAAGTACGAACATCCGGAAGAGTACCACGAGATAGAAGAGAAACTGGAAGCCACCGCCGTGGAGCGCGACAAGGTATTCAATGAGTTCACCGCTCCGATACGGGCACAACTGGACAAAATGGGACTGAAATACCGTATCCTTGCCCGTGTAAAGTCCATCTACTCCATCTGGAACAAAATGCAGACCAAGCATGTCCCCTTCGAGGAAATCTATGATTTGCTTGCTGTCCGCATCATCTTCGAGCCCCGCAATATAGAGGAAGAGCTAAACGACTGCTTCGACATTTACGTCTCCATATCCAAGATATACAAGCCCCACCCTGACCGCCTGCGCGACTGGGTGAGCCATCCCAAAGCCAACGGCTACCAAGCCCTGCACGTCACCCTTATGGGTAACAACGGGCAATGGATTGAAGTACAAATCCGCAGTGAACGCATGAATGACGTTGCCGAACAAGGCTTTGCCGCCCACTGGAAATACAAAGAAGGCGGAGGCAGCGAAGATGAAGGCGAACTGGAGAAATGGTTGCGTACCATCAAGGAAATTCTGGACGACCCACAACCGGACGCCATCGATTTTCTCGATACCATCAAACTGAACTTGTTTGCATCGGAAATTTTCGTCTTCACCCCGAAAGGCGACCTCAAGACCATGCCGCAGAACTCTACGGCACTGGACTTTGCCTTCTCCTTGCATACCGACATCGGCAGCCACTGCATCGGCGCCAAGGTAAACCACAAACTGGTTCCCCTAAGCCACAAACTGCAAAGCGGTGACCAGGTAGAGATATTGACCTCCAAATCGCAACGCGTGCAGCCGGAGTGGGAAGTGTATGCCACCACCGCCCGCGCCCGCGCCAAGATTGCCGCCATCCTGCGCAAAGAGGCGAAAACCTATCAGAAAGAAGGTGAAACCATACTGAACGAATTCTTCAAAAACGAGGATATACGTATGGATGATGCTGCTCTGGACAAGCTGACCAGGCTGCACGGCTTCCACACCCGCGACGAGCTGCTCGTTGCCATCGGCAACAAACGGGTTGTGCTGGGCGATGCCGACAAGAACGTGTTCAAGGAAAAGCAGAACAGCAACTGGAAGAAGTTCCTGACCTTCTCCTTCGGTAACAAGGACAACAAGGATGCCAAAGAACAACCGGAAGAGAAAACACCGCAAGAGAAAATCAACACTAAGCAGATTCTGAAGCTGACGGAAGAGACCATCTCAAAGAAACTATATTATGGCCGACTGTTGCCATCCCATTCCGGGTGACGACGTACTGGGATACATCGACGAGCAAAACCGTGTTGTCATCCACAAGCGCCAATGCCCCGTTGCCACCCGCCTTAAGAGTAGCTACGGAAACCGTATCATCGCCACCGAGTGGGACACTCACAAGGATTTGTCGTTCCTCGTCACCATATATATAAAAGGTATAGACAGCATGGGATTGCTGAACGAAGTAACTCAAGTCATCTCCCGCCAGCTCAACGTGAATATCCGTAAACTGACCATCGAAACCAACGACGGTATCTTCGAAGGAAAGATACAACTCTATGTACACGATGTGGACGACGTGCGCACTATCTGCAATAACCTGAAGCAGATACAGAATATAAAACAAGTGACGAGAGTAGAGGAATAAACGGAGTGGTATTTATTCTACTTCAGTCCTTGAATATTTTCCTTCAAGCTCTCCACATCCTCGTAAGTAAACTCATCCAATGCCAGTTTCATGCCTACCAGTTCTTCGCGGATAGCTCTCAGGCGATCTACGATTTCAAAGTTGCGTATCGTAGCTTCTTTATTGTCTTTCATCCGTTGGCGGGCGCCGGGCAAGGTCATTCCGCGCTCCTTCACCAGATGATAGATAAGTTTCACTGTCTCAATGTCCTCCTTACGGTACTGGCGTATTCCCCGCCCCCCTTCTTCGGATTGAGTTGCGGAAACTCCTTTTCCCAGAAACGGAGCAGTGATTCGTTGACATCGAACATGGCAGCCACCTCGCTGATGGAGTAATATAACTTTAAATTCTTATCTGTATTCAGCATGATGTAATCCTTTCTCTATAAATCATCCGTCAATCAAGCACCTTACCATGGTTCGCCGCAATCTGTATCATGCGGTCATAATCCTCGGCACTGAGATCCATGAAGTAGTAGTTGACGGGATTCACAACTTTTCCCTTGACGTGTACTTCGTAGTGCAAGTGCGGACCAGTACTCTTGCCCGTACTGCCTACCCCGCCAATGACCTCACCACGTACCACTTTCTTGCCCAACTTCGTCCGGAAATCGCGCAAGTGTGCATACACCGTCTGATAACCGAAGCCGTGGTCTATCACAATTCTGTTGCCATAGCCCGATTGCCAGCCCATCTGCACCACGGTGCCATCTCCCGTGGCATAGACATCCGTGCCCTGGGGAGCCGAAAAGTCCATACCCTCATGGAACTTGCTGGTACCATAAATGGGGTCGATACGCGTACCGTAACCCGAAGCGGTCTTACGGAGGTCTTTATTGGAAACCGGCTGTATGGCAGGAATGCAGCGCAGCATTTCATCATGATTCTTGCACATCTCCACCACATCGTCAAAAGGAGCGGGACTGGATATAGAGTTGCTTGCTAATCATATCCATTTTCTGCGTGGTATTGATAACCAAGTCGGAGTTAGCCATATCCATCAGATGCTCATAGCGGTTGGTACCGCCGTATCCAGCCTGACGGATGGCAGAAGGAATAGGGTCGGCCATGAAAATCACCCGGTACAGATTGTCATCACGCTGCTGTATGTCTTGCAGCACTCCCATAGCCTCGTCCAGCCGGCGGGAGAGGACGTTGTACTGCGCCTGCAGTTTGCTGTTCTCCTTTCGCAACTCCTTCTCCGACGGAGAGCCGAAGATAAGCAGCAATACGATGAAACTGCCTGCACCCAGCCCCATACCGATGAACAAACGGCGGAGAATGCTCAGCGCCCGCTGCCTCACGGTAGGATAAATACGGTCGTACGTCTGCGTCTGGGGATTATAAATGTAGTAAACTTTGCGCATCTTAGGAAATATTTCGCTTGTCAATGCGACAAAAGTAATAAAAACAAGCTATCTTTGCACAGTTTTTTCAAGAATATTAAGACTAAGTAGCAAGTAGTTAGTAGTAAGAAACGGGCAAAAAATCGACAAGAGAAGGTAAATCAAATTAGAATCAGATAAATCAATAGAGAGTATGTTGACTGCAAACGAAATCAGAGACTCTTTCAAGAGTTTCTTCGAAAGTAAAGGTCACCAGATAGTGCCTTCGGCCCCGATGGTGATTAAGGATGACCCCACGTTGATGTTCACCAATGCGGGAATGAACCAGTTTAAAGATATTATTTTGGGCAACCACCCGGCGAAATACAAAAGAGTTGCTGACTCGCAGAAATGCCTTCGCGTAAGCGGAAAGCACAACGACCTGGAGGAAGTGGGTCACGATACCTACCACCACACCATGTTCGAGATGCTGGGCAACTGGTCGTTTGGCGACTACTTCAAGAAGGAAGCCATCTCCTGGGCATGGGAGTATCTGGTGGATGTATTGAAACTCGACCCTAAAGACCTCTACGCCACCGTATTCGAAGGTAGCGCCGAAGAAGGACTGGAACGCGACAACGAAGCCGCTTCTTACTGGGAGCAGTTCTTGCCGAAAGACCACATTCTGAATGGCAACAAACACGATAACTTCTGGGAAATGGGTGATACGGGACCGTGCGGTCCGTGTTCGGAAATCCATGTGGACTCCCGTTCGGAAGAAGAGAAGGCCAAAGTACCCGGCAGCCAGCTGGTGAACAAAGACCACCCGCAGGTGATTGAAATCTGGAACCTCGTGTTCATGCAGTTCAACCGCAAGGCGGACGGCAGCCTGGAAGGACTTCCCGCCAAGGTTATCGACACCGGCATGGGCTTCGAGCGACTGGTGCGCACACTGCAAGGAAAGACCTCCAACTACGACACCGACGTATTCCAACCGATACTGAAAGCCATCGGAGACATGGCAGGCAAGAAGTATGGCGAAGATGAGAAGTCGGACATCGCCATGCGTGTAATTGCCGACCACATCCGCACCATCGCCTTCTCCATCACCGACGGACAGCTTCCGAGCAATGCCAAGGCAGGTTACGTCATCCGTCGTATCCTCCGCCGTGCCGTGCGCTACGGTTACACGTTCCTCGGACAGAAGCAGGCATTCATGTACAAGCTCCTCCCCGTACTCATCGAGAACATGGGCGCCGCTTATCCCGAACTGGATGCACAGAAGGAACTGATTGCCAAAGTTATCAAGGAAGAAGAAGACTCCTTCCTCCGCACTTTGGAGACAGGTATCCGCCTGCTGGAAAAGACCATGGCAGACGCCAAAGCCGCCGGCAAGAACGAAATCAGCGGAAAGGATGCCTTTACCTTATATGATACCTTCGGTTTCCCGCTCGACTTGACGGAACTGATTCTCCGCGAAAACGGCATGACTGCCGACATCAAGGAGTTTGACGCCGAAATGCAGCAGCAGAAACAGCGTGCCCGCAATGCCGCCGCCATAGAGACCGGTGACTGGATTACGCTAAAGGAGGGTACTACCGAATTCGTAGGATATGACTATACGGAATACGAAACATCCATTCTGCGCTACCGCCAAGTGAAGCAGAAGAACCAAACCTTGTATCAGATTGTACTGGACAAGACTCCGTTCTATGCCGAAAGCGGCGGTCAGGTAGGTGACACCGGTGTATTGGTGAACGAGTTTGAAACCATCGAAGTGGTAGACACCAAGAAGGAGAACAACCTGCCTATCCACATCACCAAGAAGCTGCCCGAACACATGGAAGCTCCGATGATGGCATGCGTGGATACCGACAAGCGTGCCGCTTGTGCCGCCAACCACTCTGCTACCCACTTGCTGGATGCTGCGCTGCGCGAAGTATTGGGCGAGCATGTAGAGCAGAAGGGCTCTTTGGTTACACCGGACTCCCTGCGTTTCGACTTCTCACACTTCCAGAAGGTGACGGACGAGGAAATCCGCAAGGTGGAACACATCGTTAATGCAAAGATTCGCGCCAACATACCTTTGAAAGAATACCGCAACATTCCTATCGAAGAAGCCAAGGAACTGGGCGCCATCGCTCTGTTCGGCGAGAAGTACGGCGACCATGTACGCGTTATCCAGTTCGGTTCTTCCGTAGAATTCTGTGGTGGTACGCACGTGGCTGCAACCGGAAACATCGGTATGGTGAAGATTATCTCCGAAAGCTCCGTGGCTGCCGGTGTGCGCCGTATCGAAGCCTACACGGGTGCACGCGTGGAGGAACTGATGAACACCATCGAGGACACGCTGCACGACTTGAAGGCGCTCTTCAACAACGCACCCGACCTTGCCGGAACCATCCGTAAGTATATTGACGAAAACGCCGGACTGAAGAAGCAGGTAGAGGACTTCATGAAAGAGAAAGAAGCACAGCTGAAAGAAAGACTGCTGAAGAACGTGCAGGAAGTCAATGGCGTTAAAGTCATCAAGTTCTGTGCTCCCCTGCCGGCAGAAACAGTGAAGAACATCGCCTTCCAGTTGCGTGGTCAGATTACGGAAAACCTGTTCTTCGTAGCGGGAACAGAAGCCGAAGGCAAGCCGATGCTGACCGTCATGCTGAGCGACAACCTCGTGGCAGGCGGACTGAAAGCCGGTAACCTGGTGAAAGAAGCTGCCAAACTTATCCAAGGCGGTGGCGGTGGCCAGCCCCACTTTGCAACTGCCGGCGGTAAGAATGCTGACGGACTGAACGCTGCCATTGACAAAGTTTTGGAATTGGCAGGATTATAATTGAAAATAATTGGCGAAACACTTGACATCGCCTCTGTGATGTTGTATATTTGTAATGTCATTTTTTAGATATTTCAAAATTAAACTACCGGGAAAGGAGGAGCATTGCTTCTCCTTTTCTTTTTATCCTCCACGGTATTCCATTTGAAATGCCACATGCCGGCTCCCCAAACTCCACACCTTACCATCCTAAATGCCACACCTTAGCAAGTGAAATGGCTGGCATTTACCCTCCAAAGCCCTGGGGTTTCCGTGAAAAACCCTAAGGTTTGGGACAGTGAAGTGGAGGGAACGGATGATTAGTCCAGAACAAACAGACAATGCATTCGAAGCAAACGAATGATGCATACAGAACAGACAGATGATGCGCAACAGAAACAAAAACGGGAAGCCTAAGCCTCCCGTCTGTTAATCTTTCGTAAATCTGCTCTTGACAAGATTTCCACTAAAACCTTATTCCATCCGAAGTATAAACATTTCGCGATAAACCACCAGTGCACCTTCGGGCAGCAAACTGGAAGGACAGAAAGGAGTTACATTTTCCGCAAGTACACATTTACCATTTCCCGAGACCGTCCGCGTAAAGAGCCTCTTCTCTCCATTATAAGTAAACTGCCACAATGCATATGTATCTCCGTTCTCATCTTCCACTGGAACTGTCTCGTATATCCCCATTAGCGGTTCCTCCTCTTTTCCCGTCGGATAGATTTCCAATACACCTTTCCACATACTATTGGAGAAATCTTCGGGCACCAACACATAATACCCGCCATCCTTCACCCAAGGACGCTCGGCAAGTGCCTTAGAAACATCACCCAGCAGTTCCGTCGGTGCACCACTACTGATACCATACTCGAAGCCCATTTTCGTCAACGTATATTGCCTACGACCTTTCACCGTGATGCGCAGTTGTGTTTCCTCACCGGAACCATCCATCACCTTCACAATCGTCTCCCCCTCTGCCAGCGGATGAATCTTGATACGCTGATACCCGTTGACATCATCGGTAAAAGTCACGGAAGCCACCGACTCGTGCTCGTTAATCACATTATAGGAACCGTCGCCGCCGTCAATGCCCAGCACTGTATCTTCGTTTGTTTCAGAAAGATAATAAGAAAGATTGGACACCAGATTGTCACATGTCCCAATCTGGTAGATAGGCTCCACACCTTCGAAAAGTACCATGCTTCGGTAATCGTCCTCGCAACCGGAAGCGGTAAACAGCAGTGCTATCAAAGCAAAGAGAGAGTATAGCTTCTTCATACTTGTTCAGTTATAGTTGTTCTATCTACAAAATACAAAAATGCCAGAATACTGCATCGGTACCCCTCCTTTTTCAAACTATTTGTTCTTCCGGATAGTTCACCAAGTAGAGCGTTCCCGTGGCACGGGTAAAGGCGGTGTAGAGCCAACGGAAATAATCGGGTGTCAGATATTCATCCGTCATATACCCCTGGTCCAGAAAGACATTCTTCCATTGCCCGCCCTGCGCCTTGTGGCAAGTCACGGCATAGGCATACTTCACTTGCAAGGCGTTGTAGTACGGGTCTGCCTTCATCTTCTTCATCCGCTCGCGCTTCACGGTGATGTCGGCATAATCTTCGAGGACGGAGTAGAAAAGCCGGTCGTTTTCTGCCTTGGGCAGCGCAGGCGAGTCGGTTATGCAGCGTATCAAGCAGCATGTTCACTTCCAGTTCAAAGTCGTTATAGTCGGGAAGACCAGCGTCACGTCTGCAAAGCGGAAAGCCATACAGCTCTCGCGTACGGCGCACGCGGCGCACCACGGCAGTCTCACCGTTGGCAATGAAATCCATCTCCTTCTCCTTTTCCGTCCAGAAGTAGTTATTTTTCGCCACCATCAACAAATCACCGGTGTTTAATTCATCCTCACGCCAGAGAATCTGCGCACGGATGCCTTTGTTGTAGATGTTCGCCCTCTTGTTGGAGCGGCACACCACGATAGTTTCATCCAACCCGTCATGGTCGTAGCAAGAGTTCAGCGTTTCTATCAGCTCATTTCCGGGCAGAACTTTAATGTCGGCAAACCCCGAAACCTTTATCTTCGGCAGGCTGTAGCAATCGTCTTCCGCTATCAACTGCCTCAGGCGGGTGGCATTCCACAAAATGCCCGACTGTTGCTCCTGACGCACCACCTGCGTCAAGTCCACCTCCACCACTTCCAGCCCGTAGCCTTTCAAGGCATCGGCAAAGAGGGCAGGGCTCTGCTCCTCCCCCACCGGCGGCAGCTGTGCCGTATCGCCCATCAGCAGCAGGCGGCATCCCTGGCCGGAATAGACAAACTGCACCAGGTCGTCCAGCAACCTGCCCGTGCCGAACATGGAACCGGACAGTCCCTCATTGGAAATCATTGAGGCCTCATCCACTATATATAAAGTGTGAGTTGTCAAATTATCGTTCACAGAAAAATTGCTCAGCTCATTGGAGAAAGATTGCTGTCTATAAATTTTTTTATGAATTGTAAACGCCGGATGCCCCGCATACGCCGAGAAAACTTTTGCCGCCCGTCCGGTCGGTGCCAGCAATACCGACTTTTGTTGCAACTTATCCAACGTCCGCACCAAGGCACCGACCAACGATGTTTTACCCGTCCCCGCATAACCACGAAGCATAAAAACCACCTCGCTACGGGGTGACAGAAGGAACTCCGATAAAGATTTTACAGCAATTTCTTGCTCAGGAGTTGGTTGGTAAGGAAAATTTTCCTTAATTTGCCTTTCTAAATAGTATTTATCATTTTGTAACAGAAAAAAGTAACGGGAACTGTCGTTTTTAAATTTATTTCTTTTATTTTTGCGGTGCGAATATAACAACTAAAAAACATATTTATCATGAAAACAGTATTTAATGTCATTTTAGGCTTATGTGCTTTGGTGCTAATTTATATTTGTTACACCAGCATTATGGGTCCTATCAACTTTGAAAAAGCAAAGAAGCACAGAGACGCAGCCGTCATTGCACGTCTGATTGACATCCGTAAAGCACAATTGGAATATCGTACTTTACATGACCAGCAATATACTGCAAGCTTCGACTCTCTGATTGACTTTGTTAAAAACCAGAAACTTCCGTTCATCTTCAAGCAAGGAGAACTGAACGATAAGCAGCTGGAAGACGGTCTGACTGAAAAGAAAGCCATCAACATCATCAATAAGGCAAAGAAGACAGGTAACTATGCTGACGTCAAGAAATGGGGATTGGAAAACTTCAAGCGTGACACTATGTGGGTAGCCGTATTGGATACTATCTTCCCGAAAGGTTTCAACCCCGATTCTATGAGATATGTTCCCTTCGGAAACGGTGCACAGTTCGAAATGGCCATCAAGAACGATACAGCTAAATCCGGTGCTCCTTTCTGTCTGCTCGAAGTGAAGACTCCGTACGAAGTTTATTTGAACGGTCTGGATGCACAAGAAATTGCCAACATCAAGGACGTACAAACCAAACTTGGCAAGTACTGCGGTCTGATGATTGGTAGCTTGGAAACAGCTAACAACAACGCCGGTAACTGGGAATAATCTCACCCCGACAAACGTATGATAGAAACGACTGATTTTAGTAAATCGGAACAATATACCTTATCCATCCGTCTGAGTACGGATGGATTTTCTTTTTCTGTGTTCAACCCTCTGGGCGACGGCGAGTTCTCTTACTACGACCGTGCAGTGGACGAGTCCTTCTCCCTCACTGCCAATCTGAAACAGACCTTCCGCGAACTGGCATGGCTGGAACGCCCCTTCCGCCGTGTCAATGTGCTCATGGCAGACAAACGCTTCACGTTCATTCCCCTGGAGTTCTTCGAGGACGAACAAACGGAAATCATTTTCTATCACAACCATCCTAAACGGGAAAACGAAACCGTACAATACAACATACTGCATAAGAGCAGCACTGTCGTACTGTTCGGCATGGATAAGAGTGCCTGCTCCTTCCTTCGCGAACAGTATCCCGATGTCAAGTTCTATTCCCAAGCCAGCCCCTTCATTGAGTTCTTCTCCTCAAAGAGCCGCTTGGGCAACAACCGGAAGATGTATGCACACTTGCGAAAAGATGCCGTAGACGTATACGGCTACGAACGCGGACGCCTCCTTCTTGCCAATTCCTTTGAATGCAGAAGCACACCCGACCGTGTCTACTACCTATTATATATATGGAAACAACTCGGCTTCGAGCAGGAACGCGATGAGCTGCACCTGACCGGTGACCTAAACGACAAAGAACTGCTACTGCCCGAACTGCGAAAATTCATCCGGCAGGTATTCATCATGAATCCCGCCACTAATCTTGACCTGCAAGCCATAACCCTATGCGAGTAATCAGCGGAATATACAAAAGAAGACGTTTCGACGTGCCCCACTCCTTCAAGGCACGCCCAGCCACAGACTTTGCCAAAGAGAATCTGTTCAATGTGCTCTCCAACTACATGGACTTTGAGGACGGCATCCGTGCCCTCGACCTATTTGCCGGTACGGGCAGCATCAGCATCGAGCTTGTGTCCAGAGGCTGCGACCAAGTAATCAGCGTGGAAAAAAGACCGCGACCACTATGCCTTCATCTGCAAAATTATGCAGGAATTAAAGACGGACAAGTGCCTACCCATACGCGGTGACGTATTCAAATACCTCAAAAGCGGACGCGAGCAGTTCGACTTTATCTTTGCTGACCCTCCCTACGAGCTTGCCGGGCTGGAAACCTTGCCCGATCTCATCTTCGAGAACAACTTGCTGAAAGAAGACGGACTCTTCGTCTTGGAACACGGGAAGAAAAACAGTTTCGAGGAACATCCGCACTTTGTGGAGAGAAGGGTATACGGGAGCGTGAACTTCACGATATTTAAATGATGAATGAAGAATGGTACGATATGAATACACTTCAAGAAATTCTTCATTCATCATTCTTCATTATAACAGCGGCGCCATCAGCCGCACCACACTCTCTGCGGCCTTACGATACCAGGGGCGCTTCACCCAGTTCTTCAGGAATACTTGTACGCAGTCGCGCTGGTCTTGAAGGAAGATTTCGCGCATCTGAAGCGCTGTTTCTGTGTCATAGATGAAGGCATTCACCTCAAAGTTATGTTCAAAACTGCGGAAATCCACATTCGTAGAGCCTACCGTGGACAACTCATCATCCGAAACCATCAGTTTGGAGTGCAAGAAGCCTTTCTTATAGAAATAGACCTTGACTCCCGAATAGAGCACATCTGCCAGATAAGAGCAGGAACCCAGATGCGTCAAGCGGTTATCAGCACGCATGGGCAACATCAGACGCACATCGACACCTGACAAGGCGGCTGTCTGCATAGCAACAAGTACGGCTTCGGTGGGCAGGAAGTAGGGAGTCTGGATATAGAAATATTTCTTTGCGCTGGAAATGGATATGACAAGTCCCTGCATAATGTCTTTCCATGGGCCTACGGGCTCACTCGTTACAATCTGCGCCAAGGAAGTACCGCAGTTTTCTATTTTCGGGAAATAGCGGGTAGACGTAATCAGTGTACGGTCCACAAAGTACCAATCGAGTAGGAAGGCGGTCTGCAATCCGTGAACAGCCTTGCCCTCCAGCAGCAGATGTGTGTCCCGCCAGATGCCCCATGAGAATCCGCGCATATAGCGTTCGGCAAGATTCATCCCCCCCACAAAGCCGATGCGCCCGTCAATGACAACTATTTTCCGATGATTACGATAGTTCACCTTACTGGTGAAAAGCGGAAAACGTACCTTCAGAAAGCTGCGTACCTCGATACCGGCCTCGCGCATCTCTTCAAAAAAACGGTTGGGAACATGCCAACAACCCACATCATCATAAATCACACGTACCTCTACCCCGGCACGCGCCTTTTCCATCAGGACATCACGTACCAAGCGCCCAATGGCATCGTCCTCAAAGATATAGAATTCCATGTGGATATGCTTCGTTGCTTTCCCCAGTTCGCGCAGCAGGGATTGCAGCATGGAGAGCCCCAGGGTATAGGCTTCCACCCGGTTTCCATCGAAGGGGAAAGCCTGGTTGGTATTACGGAACAAGGATATGAGACGACTGTAATTGATGGGAAGCGCACATGAGTCCTGCGCCAGATATTCTGCCATAGGTTTCTTCAACAAACGGCTGTAACTCTTCTTCCCTATCATGCGCACACGGCGCTGACTACGCCCGAAGAAGAAGTAAAACACCAGCCCCACGATGGGAAGGAACATCAGTATCAGTATCCATGCCATGGTTTTCACCGGATTGCGGTTGTCGAGGATAATGACGACAATCGTTCCGATGATGGCACCGAAATAAACAATGTCGAAGGCTATCGTAGCAATCTGGCTGGCAATGAAGTTCCAATCAAGCATGTTCACAGACAATTAAGTGTGAAACAAATGTAGGAAAAACACAGAAACTTTCACCGAAGATTACAGAGATTAACATAAAAGTCCCTCTTCCCCCAACTTGTCTGAAAACTTATACTTGCTATCGCTTTGACGCGGATGACGCAGATGACGCAGATTTTTAATATTCTTATCTGCGTCATCCGCGTCTGAAAAATAATCAAAAAGAAACCTGCCACAGATTGAGAGTGTATCAGAATGACAAGCTGATTACGGGGGGTGATCCCCTCCGCTTTAGAACGGCCTGCGTCCTCCGAAACCGCCAGGACCATGCCCCGGACCGAAGCCCGGACCGCCGAAGCCGCGTCTGCCCTGCATCTTATCGCGGGCGGCCTTGCTGCCGAAAATATTCAGACGATAGATGAAGTGAAGCATGCAATAGCTGTTCACGCCGTTATATTCGTACACCGAGCGGCCGCTTGCAGTCAGCGAACGGCTGATGTTACTCTGCTTCTTCAGAATGTCGTACATCTCGAAGCTGACGGTGGCATTCCCTTTCAGGAAAGTCTGCGACAACTGTGCATTCCAGATAAGCTCGTTACGGTTCATACTGCTGTCCGTATATCCTCGACGGCTCTGGTTGGCAATGTTGGTAGAGAGCGTCATGTTCCACGGCATGGAAATCTGCGTATTGGCACCGTAGGAGAAGGTATAGGGCTCCTGATTATTGTCAGGCGTCAGTTTATCCTTCTCTATTGAATAGGAGATGCTTCCGTTCAAGCCGAATTCAAACCAGTCATTACGATAGGCGGCATTCAGACGTTCGCCCAGCGTCAGGTTGGTGGTTGTATTCTTCCGTTCCACGGCATCTGCTCCCTTACCGGACGTCAGATAAGCCACATTGTTCTGATAGTTGGCATTGGAGAAGGAGTTGATGGTATACTTCTTATTGGGCAGTGCCGTATTGAAGCCAAACATGCCGAACGCATTCCAATTACCGTTGATATTTTTCGGAGTTGTAGTCCATCCACCAGTCTCCGAATTGTACACACGGCTATTGCTGATGCTATTCTGCGTTGCCGAGAAGTTGACGTGCGACATAATACCGCGCTGCTTTTCGGCATTATACGTATTATAGAAGAATCGCATGTTGTGCGTGAAGGAAGGCTTCAAGCCCGGATTACCGATACGCACATTCTGCGGATTGGAGTTGTCCACAATCGGCAACAGATTCTCCATACTCGGTTGGCTGCTACGCCCGCGGTATGTCATACGCAGCTGGCTCACCTTGGAGAAACGGATGCGCAAGTCCAGGTTCGGAGCGAAGTTGAACACATTGCGGGTGGTATCAATCATATAGTCGCCGCGCTTATAGGACAATACAGAATGCTGCGGCTGGAACGACATACCTGCGCTCAACTGATACTTCTCGCGGATAAAGCGCAAAGACACGGATGCATCGTGGTTGTAGTAGCGGTATTCCGCATACTTACCCAGACTATCCACCGCATGCTCTTCATATCCCGTGGGAAGCTGGGTTGACAATCCCCAATCCGGAAAGCCCTGCAAATCATACGTCGTCTTGTCGCTCTCGCTATACTTGTACTGGAACTGATAGCTGAATTGCAAGAAAGTGGCGCGGGCTATCGGTTCGCTGTAAGTCAGCTGTGCACTGTAATTGTAGTTCTTGGTAGTATAATTATAGTTTACGCCATTATAATATAAATATCCCACAGTATTGGCCTCAAAAGTATAATTCAAATTATAGGCATTTTCTTCAATACCGCCATCAGCGTAAGCTTGAGCAAAACGCGAGCGTCCTTCGGCAGGATCCACATCTGCCAGTTTTATAGCAAGCATCATACGGGTAGAAGCATTCAGTTTCTTCCATGCACGAATGTCACCATCGAACAGAATGTCGGCTGTGCTCAACGAGCCACTTTCATTAAACTGATTATACGCTTCCCTCAAATCGGCATCTAACTTAGCATAAATAGTTTCCTGTGAATCAAATACCGGAGTAAAATTTTCCTCACCTGCCTGAAATGCTTCTGTGTAAGGAAGTGGCCCTAGAGCATCTGTAAGGTGCATATAGATGAATCCCATCAATGTACGTGCAACCGCAATCTGATTAGCATTATCACCAAACTGTACAATGGCAGGTTTACCTTTTTCAGCCTCATCACTATTAAAGTCAATAATCTTCTGGCAGTTCTTCAACGGATAAAGATAATAAGAACTTGTACTCATAGTAGGTCCGCCAAACGCACCATACTGATTATTATTTTTCTCGGACATATACCCCGGATACATTTGCGTCCACGGGTAATAATAATTTGAGTTCATAGAGAAGTATTTCACATAAGTACAAGCGTATGTAAACAACATACCAGTATTAGCCTCCGACGGTTCATTGGGATCTTTGTTAATATCGCCAAAGTCAGTCATATCACATGCTGTGAATGTTGCTGCAAAACTCAGAGATAAAAATAATAATTTAATATATTTCATAATGATTCTTCATTTTATGGTTTAAAAAGCAAGATTAACGGTAAAACCTATCGAACGGGTTGCAGCGGCATTACCACCCTCAAAATATCCCATACCAATTTCAGACACATCCACATTAGGACAAGCTGAGTAGATCAACCATGGATTGGAAGCATTAATTGCCACACTGGCACGACTCAGGCCGATATTTAGTTTCTTCAAAGTCTGTGACGGGAAAACATACGACAATGACACTTCACGAAGTTTCACGTAAGTACGGTCATACACCCATTCTTCCCATACACGGGAAGCTGTGGTATAATATAGTTTAGCATTGACATAGGTATCTACCTTATTGCCATTCTGATCCACACCAGTCATGTGGATACCACCACCTTTGCTTACCGGTTCACGAACATTGACGCCACGGTCATTAAGCTCAGCTGTTTTATCAAGAATACCGCTATTGCTACCCCACATATTAGTATAGGATACAATCTGTCCGCCTACAGAGAAATCAATATTAGCCGACAGACGGAAATTCTTAAAACTGATACTAGTATTAAAACCACCAGTGAAATCCGGATGGAAGTTACCCAGTTCATCTAGTGTATTCTGATTGTAAGTAGGTACATATTCACCACCATACAACGCCTTCTGCGAAGCACTCAATTCATGGAAGATTATATTGCCATTGTCATCACGTTCCCATGTATTACCGGTTATCACACCAAGTGATTTACCAACCATAGCATAATTATACAAACGAGTTGTGAATGAAGTCCAATAAATAGAATAAGAATCCACTCCATCAGCTAGTTCCACCAGTTTATTACTATTCTTCGCTATATTGAAATTCATTTCCCATTTCCAGTTCTTAGTGGAAACAGGCATCCCGCCCAAACTCAATTCAACACCCCGATTACGAATTAAACCAGCATTCATCTTACGAGTGGAATACCCCGATTGCGGAGCAGAGGTTACGGAGATTATCTGATCTTTGTCATCCCGGGTATAATAGTTGAAATCACCCCATAAACGATTATTGAACAAACGGAATTCCGTACCTATTTCATACGAAGTGGAAATAGACGGCTCGATATTATAATTTTTCTGAGAAGAAGGTTCATACATTGTAACATGTGAACCATAACTGGTATCCAGCGAATAAGTAGGATAAATATTGTAAGCATTGAGCGTAGTACCTACTTGAGCCGCACTAGCACGCAGTTTCCAAAAGTTCAACCATTCTGCATTCACCCATTTGTGAGCAAGGACAGAAGCGGAAAGGCCACCATACCAATAGCTGTTATGATTAGGACTCAATGTGGAAGACATATCGTTACGAACAGAAGCGTCAAGAAAATAAGTATCATCCCAGCCCATGGTAGCTGTGGCATAAACACTACGTTCTTTGTAATGTGTTTTCTCATTATAGGCTAAAGCAATAGTACCCGATGAAGCAGCCAAATTATAGTAATCGTCCAAAGACAAATCATAATTCGTATTGGTGTATGCATATAAATTATCGTACGTATAGTCACGTGCTTCTGCAAAAAGAGCTGCGTCTACCGTTAGTTTATCTTTAAAAAAATGATTGTCCCCAAGTTAAACGTCCTTGTACGGTCAAATCAATCAAACTGCTTTGATCCTGACGATAATTTGACCGGAAATTAATAGATCCTGAAGGGCGTTCTCGTTCCAATTTGTAACCACGTATGTTACCATTTACGCGTACCCCTGCCTTCAAGTTATAAGGAAGGTCCACAGACACATCACCACTGAATACATTCCATTGATAAATGGTGCGATGATTATATTCATGAAATAAAGCATACGGATTATCATGGAATGCAGCACTTTGATTATTCACACTGTTGATATTCCACGTCCTCCATGATCCGTCCGGACGTTTATAGTCCTTATAATCTTTTAAATTGACATTGGTCTGTCCCCATTGGGTATATTCCTGCAAAACGGTACGTGAACCGTTATATCCACTTTCGGCAGCATTATGATCCTGACGATAAGTATATTTATAATCCAATGACACATTCATCCACGGTGTGGGTTTGAAATTTGTCTTGAACCCTAAGAAACGGCGAATAGCATCCGAATTGGGCTGCACACCAGTACGATAGCTATTGGTGAAAGAAACACGGGTATTAAAATCTTTCACACTCTTTGAAAACGAAACGTTGGTTGTATTGGTTACACCAGTCCGATAAAGATCTCTCAAATCCAATCCATGTTGCCAAGTGGCTGGTTTTCCATAATGACCACTGGTTTCGTCTAATGACAACGGAGTGACATATTTCACAGCCGGATCGTATGCAGCTCCCCAAGAAGTGTCCTCATTATAATCGTACACATAAGCACCTTGCAAACCGGGAATATCACCACTATACAAATCATAAATATCCTGAGCCCTGTTACCTTTTTCCGTACCTCCATATCCTCCACCACCATACAGCTTCTGCATATTGAAATGATTATAGTAAGTTTCGGCCTGCAATGTATGACTTACTTCAAGCAACCCTTTCTCACTTTGTCCCGCCTTAGTAGTTATGATGATAGCACCTGCACCACCACGCGAACCATAAAGGGCAGTAGCCGCGGGACCTTTCAATACGTTTATGCTTTCCACATCATCCATATTGATAGAGTTTTTGTTGGTGATAGCACCATCTACCACATAAATAGGCTCATTGGCCGGATTATCCGACTGGGACGAAGAAGGAATGGAACCTGCACCACGCAAAATAATAGTACCTGCATCAAAACCAGAACTGGCACCACCTATAAAACGTGCTCCCGACACTTTACCGGCCATAGCATTACCCAAATCGGTCTGTCGTGAAATAGTTAGATCCTCACCTGCCACCTTTTGTGTAGAATAACCCAACGCTTTTTGTTTACGGTTCAATCCTTGAGCAGTTACAACCACTTCATCCAACACTTTTGTGTCCGACTTCATTGTTACAGTAATAGTACCACGCTGAATTCCAACTCGCTGAGTAATCATACCCAGATAAGAAACAATCAGCGCTTTGGCATCTGTAGGAACATTATTGATAGCAAACTTGCCATCCACATCCGTAATTGCTCCCATAGTAGTCCCTTCCACTAAAACAGACGCACCTATTATCGGCTCACCATCATCCGCAGAAGTTACAACTCCTGCAACTGTTTTAGGCGCTTGAGCCATAGAGAAGCCGATACCCAACCACAGACAAGCTAGTAACATTAACACTTTTTCTTTCATACTCACTCTCTTTTAATTAAACATTATCCAAGTTCTTTTGGAACTCATTTTATTAATAATATTGCAAAGATATAAAATTTTATCAAAAATAAAAGAATAAGTCTATTATTTTTTGTCTATGATATTTTTTTATTCATAAGTATTGTTTAGTTGTGATATTTGTTAGATGCAAGGTAATTATTTTATTTTTAGTATAAAATGATGTGAAATACATGAAAATTGTCAAGATAATCATTTTCTTCTTCAGATATCTTGTTCCAAATAAAGTACCTTGTTTTTTTTATTTCTTTAACTATTTATCCTTTATGTGAAATTACTCTTTTAACAGTTGAATATCGTTTGGAACGACTAATATTTAGGCGTTTTTTATAAGAAATGAATTCTTGTACTTTCCTCTTTTATAGAACTAAGTTCCAAAATGAACTTATGCTTACCGTTCTCCTCTATTCATTAAGTCCACCATACTTATATTATTTCCCCCTTTTACTTGATACACAATATATTATGAATATTTTTTTAGTCACTTTCTACTTATACTCTACCATTAGCATAATCAGCACTCTAAAAATCAGGCTATTATCTATTTAATATTCTATTTATTTTCTACTTATATGAACCATAAAACGATCAATCGTTTTCTTTATTACACAATTACAGTATTTATCAATCTACTAAATTCTAATCGGTCAAACTCGCAGGCGCGCCCCAATAAAGGCTAACAATTGATATAACCTTCCACCTGACATACGCATATCAGCTAATATTTGCCATATCGGATGCCCTATCACACCATAATCACAGTACCCTACTATCTTATCTCCTATCCCTCACTGCTGCAAAGCTTCAACTGGTCCGGAAGCATTTCTGCATTTTCCATCTACAGGAATAGAAGAAAAAGTCTCTTTCTCCGCAAAAATCCTCTTCTTTTCTGGAGAACAAAATGAAGAGGAGTCCTTTTCTTTTTTTGCTCTGCTTTACTTTGTAACTTCATGTTTTCATGTCCACATTTTCCGTTGAAATGCCTACGTTACTACCATCCACATACAAATTCTTGTATTTTGAAATCTCTATCAACAAGTAATCAGTACTCACCTCTACACACTTCCGTTGTTGTACCGCCTCAAAGTAATGGTCCTGTATACTTTCCGAAGTAAGAATTCCATTTTTTTCGTATTGGGCTTTACTAAAAAATCCACGTTCCAACAGTGCATCCACTACTTGCTGTACATAATCGGCCGTACATCCTTCGGACAATCTGCGAGTAAAAAGCAGACACCTATCCTCTCTCCAACAGCAAAGACATCCTTTGTGGTAAATACGTGCCAATAAATGCAATACAAGCAATGTAGCCCAACTCTTGTTCCACCAACAATATTTTATCATTCTCGGAGAAATCCACACTCAAGTAGAAAAATTCCAATCCGGTTGTTTGTAATGCCATATCGATATTTTTTATTGATGACAAATATAGAAAGAAGCCCAGACGGAATGACGCGATTTGGCACAATAATACGCAATAATGCACAATTGATGCTCCACACACATCTTAAATAGTAACCGGAAAGATATACGATAAAGACGAAAGATATATTATCTTACATGGGTATCATTATAGATATTACAATTTTATCAAATATACACAGAAACAGATAGATGTATACAAAAAAAGAGAAACTGCCTCCAAAGGAAAACAGCATCTCTTTTTATCTTATAAGATTCTTCTCTATTATTCTTCCGTATAGCGTTCAATAGTCTGATCACGATCAGGACCTACCGAAACAATCTTGATCGGGGTTTCCAGCTGTTCTTCCAAGAAAGTGACATACGCATTGAATTCTTCCGGGAATTCATCCTCACTGGTCATCTTGGTCATATCAGTCTTCCATCCGGGCAGCTCCGCATATACAGGTTCCAGCCCCTCGCTAATATCATAAGGGAAGTAATCAATTTCCTCACCATTTACTTTATAAGCCACACATGCTTTGATGGTTTCGAAATCATCCAACACATCGCTCTTCATCATAATTAACTGAGTCACCCCGTTTACCATGATAGAATACTTCAAAGCTACAAGATCAATCCAGCCACAACGACGTTCACGACCTGTCACCGCACCATATTCATGACCTAAATCGCGGATTTTCTTACCAGTTTCATCAAACAATTCGGTAGGGAAAGGACCTGCCCCCACACGGGTACAATACGCTTTCATGATACCGTATACATTACCAATTTTATTAGGACCGATACCTAAACCGGTACAAGCACCGGCACAAATGGTATTTGAAGAAGTGACAAAAGGATAAGAACCGAAATCAACATCAAGCATCGTTCCCTGCGCACCTTCACAAAGCACACTCTTACCCGACTTCAGAAGATTGTTTATTTCGTGTTCACTGTCCACCAAATGGAACTGTTTCAGGTATTCGATACCCTCCAACCATTGTTTTTCCAGTTCGGTTATATCATATTCATAATTCAGACTTTTCAAGATCTGTTCGTGACGTGCCTTTGCCTTTCCATACACTTCTTCAAAATTATGAAGGATATCACCTACACGTACACCGTTACGACTCACTTTATCAGTATAAGTAGGACCTATACCTTTTCCGGTAGTTCCCACTTTGGCATCTCCTTTAGCAGCTTCATAAGCAGCATCCAGAATGCGGTGAGTAGGCAAAATCAAATGAGCTTTCTTTGAAATGTGCAAACGTTCTTTCAGGGGGTGTCCGCTAGCCTCCAAAGCTTCAGCCTCAGCCTTGAACAAAGCCGGATCCAGTACCACACCATTACCAATAATGTTTACTTTATTTCCTTGAAATATTCCGGAAGGAATGGAACGGAGCACATATTTCTGGCCTTCGAATTCCAGTGTATGACCTGCATTCGGACCTCCCTGGAAACGAGCTACCACATCATAACGGGGAGTCAGAACATCGACAACCTTTCCTTTGCCTTCATCACCCCATTGCAAACCTAACAAGACATCTACTTTCATGTTTCTTCGTTTTATGTTACTTATCTTTTTTCTTCCTACGCTTGGCCCAAGTACACTTGCTGCATACACCATAGATATATAAGGAATAGTGCGAGGCATGAAATTTCTTCAGTTTCGTATTGGCAATGGCTTGTTTCAGATTCTCATCCTGAAATTCGGTCACTTTGCCACATTCCGTACATATCATGTGATGATGGGTTTCATTGTTGTACGCACGCTCGTACTGGGAAGAATTGCCGAACTGATGTTTAATAACCAATTTTGCATCGATAAAAAGAATGATGGTATTATAAAGAGTAGCCCGGCTTACCCGGAATTTTCCTTCATTTGCCATATAATTATAAAGCGTATCAATGTCAAAATGACCTTTAATGGAATAGATAGTATCGAGTATAGCATATCGTTCAGGTGTCTTCCGATGCCCGTTAACCTGCAGATATTCTGTCAAGATCTGCTTTACCTTATCTTTCACATTCTCTTCCATCACAGATTTTCAGTTCCGCCGTCAAAGTTAAGCCTTTTTATGATAACATGAAAGTTTAATGCCAATATTCTGTTTCTAATTTTATTTCTCCAGCCAAAGAAGCTATTTCTACCTTATCTGATTTGGTTAATGGAGCCAACAACCGATTCACCTTTTTGCCATTTTCCTTGCTTTGAACGGCAAACTTCTTCAAAGCAGTAGCAGCTGCTTTGCGGGGCAGCACTCCCTCGCTTTGTAAAGTGACCATTGCCTGATCCAAAAATTCAGCTTCCGAACGCTCAGTCAGCTGATTTCCCTTCATCAACAGCCTTGCCATCAGCATAAAGCCACATAACTGAAAATATTCACGCTCATCGGCCATCCATTCAAAAGCCTTCTCCGAAGCATAAGGTAAATATTGGAACAAACTCATGCAAGTCAGTTCCGCTATTTCAGGATAGCGCATATCTTCTACCCATATATCAGCTATTTCCGGATAAAATGTTTCTACCGGCTGTAACATTCCCGCCAGAATTTTACATTCACGGATATTTTCTTTCCATAAAGCTTGCGCCACTTCATGATTTTTTTCATAACGAGCAGCTATTTCTTTCAAACGCGGAAGTTCGATGCCAAAATTCAGTTTATAGTCTAATCCCTTCTCACGCATACTTTGGGAAACCACCCCATTCATAAACAAACGGAATTGCCCCTTTATGTCCTTTATTGTTTCGTGTACATCCATATTTATTCTTATTCATTTCTATAAGGAAGATTCGCAAATTCTTTGCTATAACGTAACATTTGCTCCGCGTAACCTTCATTATAAGATACTTTTACATCTATAATATTTCCATCCTTATCTGTCACGGCCTCATATACAGGATTTACAAAACCTTTGTAAGGAGCCAGATGAAGTTTTTCATAACGTGCCAATATCTCGGCGTGCAAAACCGGATCTATTTTCACCGCATACTTTTCGACCAATTTACGGGCAGCCTCAAAATCTCCTTCACTTTTAATGCGTTGTATCTCAGCCAGCAACTGTCCGAACAGAGTGCGCAATTTTTGATAATCGTTTATCTTCACATACGTTTTCCCATCCTTCTTAACCAGTTCAACCACCTTATCTGCAGCACCTTTCTCAAATGTCCACCGCGCAATGAGCTGGCGGTTACGCATGTGTGCTTCCTCTACCATATTACCTAACTCGATGCGGACTAACTGGGTCATCAGACCATTCATCATATAAGTATAATATTCTGCTTTAAAGGCATCTCCATCCGGTGTAAGCCCCAACTCTACCATTTTGTCATCCGGCAGATAGTACAAACCGAATAAATCGGCACGTGCCTCTTCTATCGTAGATCCATACGCTTTCAAAGCATCCTGATCTACTCCCGGTAACAACTGGCCAGAACCGTGCCCCAAACATTCATGCAAATCAGTATGTAAATCCCCTGTAAGATCTGCATATTTCTTTATCCATTCTTTCTCTTCGGCACCGCAAACAAATTCATCTGTAAATCCATTACCATGAGCCGCTTTATTATAGGCATCAGTCAGATTTCCGATGGTTACAGACTTAGAACCATGCACACTACGAATCCAGTTGGAATTAGGGAGATTAATCCCAATCGCTGTAGCAGGATACAAATCCCCCCCAGCATAGCGGCTGTAATCACCTTGGCCGACACACCTTTCACTTCCTTTTTTTAAACCGATGATCTACAGGTGAGTGATCTTCAAACCATTGGGCATTAGCGCTGATAATTTCCGTGCGCTTGGTTGCTTCCAGATCTTTAAAATTCACAATGGACTCCCAACTAGCTTTCAGTCCTAACGGATCTCCATAACTTTCAATAAAGCCGTTAACAAAATCCACGTGTGAATCCAAATCCTTCACCCACGCAATAGAATATTCATCAAAATCTTTCAAGTCCCCATTCTTATAAAATCGAATTAATTTTTCGATAACTATTTTTTGTTGTGCATCTTCTGCCACACTAAGAGCCTTATCCAACCAATAAATGATCTTATCAATGGCTTGCCCATACAATCCTCCAGATCTCCAGACCTTTTCTTGTACTTTTCCGTCCTCCTTCACTAAACGGCTGTTCATACCAAACATTACCGGCATCATATCATCCGGATTCTTCAAATTATGATAAAAATCTTCCGCTTCTTTCTGGGTTACCCCTTCGTAATAATTTGCAGCCGAAGTCAGGACCAAATCCTCCCCGTCTGCCTGATTCACACGTTTAGGCATCATTTCAGAATCAAAAATCACCGGAAAGACTTCTTCACAAAGTTCTTCCACTGTTTCCCCTTTACCCAAAGGTAACTTCAATGCATCCACACTATTCAATGCATCCCTAAAAAATTCCGGAGTGAAACCTGGTACGAACTTATTTGAAGCATAATGATGATGAATTCCGTTAGAAAACCATATGCGTTTCAGATAAGTTTCCAAATTGACGAAATTCACATCTGTACGATCTCCCTGATACTCTGTATATACGGTTTCCAACATTTTACGAATAAGCAAATTGTATTTGCCATTCTGATCAAACAAAATATCACGGCCTTGCAAAGCAGCTTGTGACAAATAGTAAATCAACTTTTTTTGTTTCAAACTCAGTTCTTCAAATCCATACACTTTATATCGAAGTAACTGTAAGTCGGCAAATTGTTCAACCGTATAATCAAATTCCTCCATTTCATTCATGCTTTTATCTACTTCATTGCAACCAACCTGTTTCATTTCTACAATTAACGTTTTTATAGATACATAATTCGTGAGCCGAAACAAAAAAATGGAAAACAATTGTTTTCCTTTTTCTTAATTATAATGTAGCAAATTTATGCTCTTATTTCTTTTCTTGATTTCTCTTACGATAG
>ENA-OQDL01000391-OQDL01000391.1-human-gut-metagenome-genome-assembly--contig:-NODE-391-length-28893-cov-5.421331_pt1 | contig 28893 bp, 28 predicted proteins | sample MGYA00242782_ERZ504609 | MGnify/ENA primary metagenome ERZ504609 (study PRJEB26092, sample SAMD00036320) | human gut metagenome | host: Homo sapiens | study: EMG produced TPA metagenomics assembly of... | reverse complement strand
CAATCAGATTTCTTGACCGGCATGATGAAAATAAATACAGATTCCAGAATAAAGACGTAGCAAAGAGGGTGTCGCACTAAACGACACCCTCTTACTTTTTGTTAATTATTTCATTTTTTCTGCTTATTTTGTCATCTGTTTTCCCACTTATGATAAATCGCCTCAAGTGCATCTACCGCACCATCGATTCCAAGAAGACTTGTATTCAGCAGGATTGCATTCGCATCAATGCTTCCCCACTTACGGTCTGTTCTACCTTCATAATACAGGCGTCTCTCTCTGTCAATCTTCTTAATCTTATCTACAGCCTCTTTCTCGGAAAGCTTATAGATATCCATGATTCGATTGATTCTATCATCCTTATAAGCATAGATAAATGTATTCACAACATTTGAATAATCCCCAAGAACATAATCTGCGCAGCGTCCCACGAAGATTCCAGGTCCGCGTTCCGCAAGCTTGCGGATGATTGCCGACTGTGCGTCAAAAAGTTGATCACTTAATGGTTTCTCCACTTCCGGACTGAGCATAAATGTAGTATAATCACCCATTCCAATATAATAGCTTGATAACACATTTCCAAGTCTCGTCTCATCTACTCTTCCAGCATCTTCGTTCGAAATTCCAAGATCTCTTGCTGCCATTCGAATCAGATTATGATCGTAAAGAGGAATGTTCAGTCTCTCTGCCAGTCTGTTTCCTACTTCATGACCGCCACTTCCGAACTGTCTTCCAATTGTAATAATTGTGTGATCCATCATAAGCAAGTCCTCCTTTTTCTGATAATTCTATTCTATCACTCTTTGAATTAAGAAAAAAGACTTTCTTCCTGTTTTCCGCTAACAATTTTGTAATACTGTTTCGAAGTCACCATATAGACAATGATATAGAATAATGCAAATACTAAATAGGAGCACACTGTCACCAGAATCAGGAATTTTCTGTCAGAAAAAGCAAGCAGATGCACCATTTTTTCTATCATTGGAAATGCAAATGCCGTATGAATTCCGGCAGCCACAAGAGGCAGGAAGAATACTGTCATTACCTGAGAATTGATCGTCTGACGCACTTCTTTCTGTGTCATCCCCACTTTCATCAGAATCTGGAATCTGTCCTGATCCTCATAGCCTTCTGTAATCTGTTTATAATAAATGATCAGCACCATTCCAAGAATGAATACGACTCCAAGAAGGATTCCAAGGAAGAACAGACCGCCGTACAAAGCCTGGTAATCAGCCCTTGATGCGGCTCTGCTGTCTGTAGAAGCTCCAAAAAATAGGGTATCTGATTCCTCTGATTCCTGTTCAGCCAATGCATTGATTTTCTTGTCAATCTCGTTTTGAATCTGGATCTGCTCTTCATCTCCACAGGACAGATCAAAATTGTAGTACCATTTCTCATAAGAACCATTGACACCGTAAACGGAAACATTTCCTTCTTCCAAAGCTTTTATATCTTCCAGTCCGGAAACCACCAGATAGAAGCTGCTGTTCATATTTGCCATATTATTTCCATTTGAAATCATTTTATCCAAATGTCCTTTAATCCTCCATGTCCCGGAATTCTCCACCGTGATCTGATCATAGGGGAAATCGGAATCTTTCGCATACAGATACGCTTCCCCGGGAGCAAGCTCCAGATTCGTCCCCATGATCCGATTATACGCTTCCAACGGCAGAGCATAGAACATTTTTAAATGATCAAATGTATTCACTTCATTGACTCCCGGAGCATTCTCCGGATTAAAATAGATTTCATTTTTTGAAACAATTCCACTGACTGTAAGCATCCGGTAATTCTCCGGATTCTCCGCGGTCTGGTTATGTTCTTTCAAAACCTTCTGTACAAGCTCTATAATCTGTCCATTCTGATTCTCTTTCATTTCTTCCGTCTGCTCCGGTTTCGTGTACATCTCAATCTGGACAGATTTCGGATATCGAAGATTCAAGCCATGTTCCATACTCAGATACAGGCTGGTTGTAGAAGATACCATAACCAGAACCATTGTGGACAGAATACAAATAGACGCTAATCCTGCCCCATTTCGTTTCATACGGTAAATCATGGATGAAAGTGAAATAAAATGATTTGTTTTATAATAATATCCTTTCTTTTCTGCATTATTTTACAAAATGTGACCGAGCCGGCAATAAATAACAGATACGTTGCAAGGATTACCAGCACGACGGCAACCATAAACCAGATCATCGCTACAAGCGGATCTTTGATTGTCAGGGATAAATAATAAGCCACACCAAGCAGAAGCAACCCGAGTACTGCAAAGATCCAGTTTGCCTTCGGAGGTTTCTCTCCTGTCTTTTCACTTTTTAAAAGTTCTACAGGTTTTAACCGATAGACGGACACGATCATCCGAAGCATGATTAATGCAAAAATGACCAGGAATAACAGTGCCGTAGCCACAAGTGCCGGAACACTGATTTTCATAGAAAGTCCGGCATTACTTCCAAGTATCTTCGCTGCCAGAAGTTCCCCCAATTTAGAAAACAGGATTCCTCCCACGATTCCTCCTGCAATCGTCAGAACACTGATGATCAGATTCTCAAGAACCATGATTTTTACAAGGTCAATTTTTCCCATTCCAAGGATGTGATACAACCCAAACTCTCTCTGTCGTCTGCGGATCAGAAATGAATTTGTGTAATACAGAAGGATCAGAGAAAAGATTGAGATCACACCAGAACCAAATCCAAGGATCATCTGCATAGTATCCCCACCTTTGATCTTGGCAAACTGCGGACTCACTGCAAGATAATCGATCAGATAGAACATCATAACCATACAGATACAAGTGATCAGATAAGGAAGATACAGCTTCTTATTTTTCTTAATTCCATTAACGGAAAGTTTCAGATAAAGTCCACTTTTCATTGTCTCTCACCACCTGTCGCAAGCATTGTCAGTGTCGCTGAGATATTCTGATAGAACTGTTCATCTGTCTGTTCGCCTTTATATACCTGGTGGAAAACTTCTCCGTCTTTAATAAATAACACTCTCCCGGCCTTGCTCGCTGCTTTGACAGAATGTGTTACCATAAGGATCGTCTGTCCCGACTGATTGATCCGCTCAAATACCCCGAGCAATTCATCCGTTGATTTCGAATCGAGTGCCCCGGTCGGCTCATCCGCCAGGATCAGTCTCGGATCTGTGATCAGCGCTCTCGCCACTGCTGCACGCTGCTTCTGTCCTCCTGACACCTCATAGGGATACTTCTCCAGAAGTCCTGCAATTCCAAGTTCTTTCACGATTGGCATCATCCTGACATTCATTTTCCTGTAATCAACTCCCTGCAGTACCAATGGCAGTAAGATATTGTCCTTCAGATTAAATGTATCCAAAAGATTGAAATCCTGAAATACAAACCCAAGATGATCTCTCCTGAACTTGGACAGATCCTTCTCACGGATTGCAGATAACGGTTTTCCATCTAGATAAACTTCCCCTTCGGTTGGTTTATCCAATGCTGCCAGCATGTTCAGTAATGTCGTCTTCCCCGAACCACTCTCTCCCATGATTGCTACATATTCGCCCTCTTCTACTGAGAATGTTACCTTAGAGAGTGCCTGTACCTGATTACCGCCAAAACGCGGACGGTATATTTTTTTCAAATTTTCTACTTCCAAAACTGTCATTTCTTACGACCTCCTCTTCTTTCAACATCCTCAGTATAACAATACAGCCAGAATGCCGACATTGATTTCTGTGACATTCCAGCTGTCTGATGTGACAATTTTGTCACTTGCTTCTCTCTGTGTGATTTAGCGTTTTACTCTGATCTCAACGGATACTCTGCCAAACCAATCGTAAAACTGCTGCCTTCCCCTAACTTTGACTCAACTGTAATCTGATGCCCCAGTTTCTTTGCCGCCATCTGACTCAGATACAGACCAATTCCCGTTGATTTCCGTTCCATTCTTCCATTATATCCCGTATATCCTTTTTCAAAGATTCTCGGCAGATCTTCCGGTGCAATTCCCATTCCGGTATCTGTAACCGTCAGTTTCTTTTCTTCACTGACAGTGATCGTCACTGTTCCTTTCAGCGTATACTTCACTGCATTGGATAACAACTGTTCAATAATAAACGAAAGCCATTTCTCATCTGTCAGAACAATCTGATCTGTCCCTTCATAGATCAGACGGATTCTCCTTCGAATAAACTGTCCTGCATATTTACGGATCGATTTTCTTACAATTTCATCCAAAGGATACCATGCGATTACCAGATCCTTCGTGCCACTGTCAAGACGCACATACCCAAGTGCCATCTCCACATACTGCTCCACCCGGAACAGTTCAGCTTTCAGATTCTGATTCGTCTCGGTATCTTCCTGCTGGAGTAATACATTCATCACAGCAATCGGTGCCTTGATCTGATGCACCCAGGTTGCATAATAGTCCTCCATGTCCTGACCGGACTTCTCCCATCTGGCATGTTCTTTTCTTTGCTGTTGTTCTTCTTTTCTGATCAGCTCCTGATATCCTAACTCAATTCCATCTTGTGCCACCGGAAGTGAATCCTCATAAGGTCCTTCTCCTTGCAGCAAATGTTCCAGCTTCTGCCCGGTTTTCTTATACCGCAAATATCCACAGAGAAGAAAAAGTAATCCAAATGCCAGACACAACACTGTCGGATAAACCGCTGCCTTCAGATTAATCTCTTCCAACACAAAAATCAGAAAAAAGATTCCCGCACACAGCAAACTCCACAGAAGCACAAATCGGATTCTTTTCAAATATTGTAAAAACATTTTTACTCCTTCTCGATGATATATCCACCGCCGACTTTCGTCTTGATAAAGCCTTCCATTCCCGCTTTTTCCAGCTTTTTCCGAAGTCTTCCGACATTGACTGTCAATGTATTTTCTTCGATATAATTGTCTGTCTCCCACAGCTTTGTCATCAGCGTGTCTCTGCTGACCACGCGTCCTTTATTCTCCATCAATGTCTGTAAGATGCGAAATTCATTCTTTGTCAACTCAATTTTTTCTCCATTATAAGTCATTGTTGTATCATAGAGGTTCAGGATTGCTCCTCTATGTTCCAGCATCGGTACTTTTCCTGATAGATCATATGTTCTCCTTAGCAGAGCCTGAATCTTCGCTGTCAGTACACTTAAGTCAAACGGTTTTGCCACAAAGTCATCTCCGCCCATATTCATCGCCATGATAATATTCATATTATCCGCTGCCGAAGAGATAAAGATCACCGGCACGCTCGATATCTTACGGATCTCGCTGCACCAGTGGTATCCATTATAAAAAGGAAGCGTGATATCCAAAAGCACCAGATGTGGACCGTACTCTGCAAATGTCTCAAGAACCTTTGCAAAATCTTCCACATAACGTGCTTCATTTCCCCACGCTTCCATCTCTTTTTTAATTGCCCCTGCCATCACAAGGTCATCTTCTATGATTAGAATCTTATACATTCTGCGGATTCCCCTTTCGCTCTTATCCACTACTATATATCATAGTATACAGTATTTCAAGAGCACACGGTCATACCGTATCCGGCGAGATAACCCGCTGGATATGAATTGCAAGAAATCCAATTTCTTCTTTTGCGACCGGTTGTTTCAGCTGTCTGGACATATAGTCACACACTCTCTTCGCCGCCTCTCCGGTCCTTGGGTAATTCTGAAAAATGAAATCATTAAAGTCTGCATTCGTCCCTTCCCCTTACGGGTTCTCAGAATCATATAATACATATGGCTCATCAGACGTGTACACCCAAGTGAGCCGCTCTCCAGCTTCTGATCGAATTCCTGTTCAATCATGGCAATCCCTTCATTTACAATCCTGGTCGCATCCAGAGTCTGGGATACTGCCTCATCTGAAAGACCTGCATGGATATGTAGCGTAATGAATCCGACTTCATCCTCTGAGATTTCATATCCTGTCAGCTGCTGTATAAATTTCCCGCCCTTTCAGGGCCACTTGATACTCCTCTCCAAACAACACACGGATATCCGGTGTAAATGGATTCGGAAGCTGGCGGTTCTCCTTCGCTCTCTTCGCTGCAAGCGCAATATGATCTGCCAACGGAAGCAACATCTCATGATTGATCTTCTGAAACACGTTCTCTGCTTCTTCAATGATCTTTCCTGTTGCCTCAATAAACTCCGGGCGGATTCCATTGACCGTTTTCCAGAACAGACTCTTGCTTTCTTCTTGTGACAAGGGAATATACTTTGGCTCCGGGAAGTTTCCTCGATCTGTTCTGTAGGTTTTCCTTTCCAAAATTCCCACACCGTTTCCGAGAAGGATCATCTCCTTCCCTGTCTCAACATGATATACAAGAATCCCATTATTTATTCAGAACTTTAATGACTCGATACATCCCCCCGGAGCCTCTCTTTTCTTTTCTCTTAATTTCAAGCTTACGATTTCTGCTGTCTTTCTCAAGCTTCTCTACTTTTCCGCTCTTAGACATTCTGATCTCTTCACCTTCCTGAAGACTTGTAAATACAACCATACATTCATCGGATTTTGCATGCTCTTGGATATATTTTATATCAAAACCTATCAGTTTGTCACCCTTTTTTACTCGATCTCCGTCATTTACAAAAGTTTCGAATCCTTTTCCATCCAGATTTACAGTATCCACGCCAATGTGAAGCAGATATTCGGTTCCGTCATCACTAGTCAGACCAACTGCATGTTTTGATGGGAAGATAAAAGATACCGTTGCATCTTCAGGCGCATAAGCCATTCCCTCTTCCGGGCGAACCAGATAACCGTCTCCCATCATTTTCCCTGCAAATGCTTCGTCACACGCTTCTTCGATTGGTGCTGCTACTCCTGTGAATGGAGAGCAAAGCTCTTTCTTTACAGTTCCGGCTGCAACAGTTTTGTTCTCATCTTTCTTCGCTTCATCTTTTGTTTCTGCACATTTATTCGTTTCTTCTGCGCTGTTTTCGTTTTCTTCCGGAAGATATTCCACATTCGGAGCTTTCTCTATATAATCTTCCAGATTGGATTTAATCACAGAAACAGCCGGTCCGTAGATTACCTGGATTCCCTGTCCTTTTCTTACGATTCCGGATGGGGATGTCATTCTTAAGACATCTTCATTTACCAGTTCCGGCTTTACTACCGTACAACGAAGTCTTGTCGCACAACAGTCTACATCAGAAATGTTTTTCTTTCCACCAAGTCCTCTTGTAATCAGTGCGCTCTTCTGATCTTCCGGTGTCATTTCATTTTCAGAACCTGCATCATTTCCATCTACTTTTGCTTTATAATCGGCTTTTGTGTACAATTTAGTTTCTGCATCATCATCTTCTCTTCCCGGTGTCTTCAGATTCAGCTTCAGAATTAATGTACGGAAGATGATGTAATATAAGAAGAAATAAATAATTCCTACCGGGATGATTCTGATCCAGCTGGTCTTTGCATTTCCCTGAAGAATACCAAAAAGGAACAGATCAATAAATCCACCGGAAAATGTAAGTCCGACTGCAATATTTAACATATGCGCGATCATGTAAGCGGATCCTGCAAGGATCACCTGTACTACAAAAGGATCGGTGCCACAAACAGGAATGAGAATTCCAGTGGCTCTGTGATTCCAGTCATCATACATGCAAGTGCTGCAGAAAGCAAAAGTCCGCCTGCCTGTTTCTTCTTCTCCGGTTTTGCACACTGATACATTGCAAGTGCCGCACCTGGAAGGCCGAAGATCATGAAGATAAACTCACCGGAAAAATATCTTGTCGCATCCGCACTGAAATGTACTGTGGATGGATCTGCAAGCTGCGCAAAGAAAATGTTCTGACCGCCCTGTACAAGCTGTCCCGCAACTTCCATTGTTCCTCCAACCGCTGTCTGCCAGAACGGAAGATAGAATACATGGTGAAGTCCAAATGGAATCAACGCTCTCTTAATTATACCAAAGATCAATGTTCCAATATAGCCTGTTCCTGTTACAAGTCCGCCAAGTGCATAGATTCCATTCTGAACTGTTGGCCATACAAAATAGAGTACGATTCCGACAACCACATAAGTCAATGTTGAAATAATCGGAACAAATCTTGATCCACTGAAGAATGACAGTGCATTCGGAAGCTGGATTTTGTAAAACTTATTATGAAGTGCTGCTACTCCAAGTCCAACGATAATACCGCCAAATACACCCATCTGTAATGTCTGGATTCCGCAGACACTTGTCACAGTTCCTTCCAGAACTCCGGCTCCAAGCGTTCCGTCTGCAAGAAGATCTCCACGGATCAGAAGCATGGCATTCATTGTTGCATTCATTACAAAGAAAGAGATCATTGCCGCAAGTGCCGCAACTTCCTTCTCTTTCTTCGCCATACCGATTGCTACACCGACAGCAAAAATAATCGGCAGGTTATCAAAAATAATACTTCCCGCTTTGCTCATAATTGTGAGCAGGGAATTCAGAATTGTCCCCTCGCCTAAAATTGCCTGAAGATGATATGTCTCAATCATCGTTGCATTTGTAAATGAACTTCCTACTCCAAGCAGAAGTCCTGCTACCGGAAGAATTGCGATTGGAAGCATAAAACTTCTTCCGATTCTCTGCAATACTCCAAAAATCTTGTCTTTCATCTGTAATCCTCCTAGTATCATTTCTTATAGAGTTGACGCATCCCATAGTTTCTTGTGCTGGCACAGTTCTGCAACTTACTTATCCTATACTATAATGCGCAAAAAAGGCATAAACTAATCCTCAATAACCAAGTCCACCTTATCTGGTGAACTTATTAAGGATAGTTTATGCCTGCTTTACCAGTAACACTCTATCGTGCGCTTTTCTCTTTTAACCACGTATAGTATAACCATACTCACTTCCAACAGTCAATCTGTAATATTCAACAATATTTATCCTGTTTTTTTGTTGAATATGTTACTTAGTGATTATTTTAATAAATTAAAGTTTTTCTTTTGATTTAAATTATTTTCTCTTCATTTTACGCTTCTGGATTTTGCTTATTTGCTTTTGTAATATCCAGACGTACATTCACACCAAATGGATTGATTGCAACTCCCTTTGCATCCGGGATCAGTATCTCCGGAATCTTATCCGCCGGGATTGCTGCTGTCTTCATCTTCTTGCCCTGTGCAAATCTGGTAAATTCTATCATATCTGTAAAGATCGGCTGATACAGACTTCCGTCCGGCTGTCTCAGAAGTGGAACCTGATTATCTTCCTGAACTCCTACGATAAAGGTTCCTTTCTTATAATGCGCCATCATCTCTTCCTGAAGTTCCTTCACATTCTCCGGCATCTCCGGTCCGATACTGCGGTGCATCTCCTGCATCAGATACATTGCTGTCAGATGAAGCTCCGGATTCTCGATCAGTTTCTTTCCTTCAGGCAGTTCTTCCTTATTCTTACGAACTACAAGCTGTTCCAGCTGAATCCTGATCTCCTCCTCTGTACCAACATTCACTGCCAGTGCATTCACGCCCATTGTATACAGGTTTGTAAAAAATCCAAGTCTGGCATTCTTTTCAATTTTGGCAATTCCTACATGATAACGATCTTCTGCAAGCGTCTTTGCCTTTTCCTTTGCAGACTCTTCCTGATAATAAACCAGAACCTCGTCATCAAATGTCTCTTCATCACAGAGGACAAACGGCATCTTCGTCACCCCTGACATGATCACATAAATCTCTTCGAGATTTCGCAGATTCACCAATGTCTGCTTCATCTCTGTACTGACAATTACTTTATTCTCATCCATCTCTTTGTTTTCCTTTCTGGTTGCTTTTCTTTCCATTACAGTAGTGCAAAATGATGTGAGTGTCAAAAATAATTTTTGCCACTCACTGATGTAACCGGATTGCTCCATTGCTATGCAATTCCCGCAATCCTCATAAAATGAGGTATAAATATGATACACCCTATGATCACAGCCATGATTGCCGTAAAAAGCACTGCACCAGCTGCCGTATCCTTCGCGATCTTAGCAAGTGGCTTTCTCTCTTCTGTCACAAGATCGACAACAGCTTCCACTGCCGTATTCACAAGTTCCAGTGAGATCACCATTCCAAAAAGGAGAAGACAGATACACCATTCCATCGGTGTTAATCCTACAAAGGTTCCAACTGCTGTTACAAGAATCACTGCAAGGCAATGAATCTTCATATTCCTCTCTTTTGAAATCCCTGTCCAGATTCCTTCAAAGGCATAGCCAAAGCTTTTGAATAAAGGCTGTTTTCGATTCTTCATTCGTAGTCTCCTTTCGGATTCGTATCATAGATCAAGCAACAAATCTAATATCTATGATACCACATCTGGCTCCTTATCAAAAGAGGTATTTTCCTATTATTATCAAAAGAAGACTCGGATTTCGAATCCCAGATCCTTTTCACTTATTTACAAGCTTCAACCATACTCTTTACATATTCTGCAACATACGGCACGCAGTCTTTTCCGTATTTCTCACACAACTTAACGATTGCACTTCCAACGATCGCACCGTCTGCGCTCTGACACATCTTCGCCGCCTGCTCCGGAGTGGAGATTCCGGATTCGTCTGCCAGCTGATGATACGCTTTTAACCTGCCATCTTCTAATACCGAACAGATCAGAAGTACTGCCGAGGCTCCCATTGCTTTCGCCTGATAAATCATGTATTCATCACAGGTGAAATCTTTTTTGAGTACCGGAATGGATACATTTTGCACGATTTCTATCAGATACCCTCTTTTATATCGATAGGAAATATATGTTTTACAGCCGCAGTGTGCATCCTAAACGGAGCATTTTTTATATGTTAGGAAAGCACTTTCCTAACATATAAAAAGTCCTTGACAGAATATTCCTATTCTGTCAAGGACGGTAAATCTAAATCTTTTCCGCGAAATTGTCAAAAAATTTTCTCAATTTTCTTGTCTTTATTTTCTTTTTCTCTTCCATGCAAATCCGCCAACTCCTGCTCCGAGTGAGGAGAATGCAAGTCCTAATAAGCCAAGAACATTTGCCGGATCACCTGTCTTTGCGGCTTTTGATCCACTTGTTCCTTTGGAGGCTGATCCATCCGTAGTTGTTCCGGCCTTCTTTGTAACAGTTGGAGTTGCACTTCCATCCTGTTTTCCATTCTTTACAAGTGCTTTGATTGCTGAATTCAACTTATCTGTTGCTTTATCAACTTTTTCCTGGCTTTCTTTTGCATTCAATGCGCTCTTAGCGTCTGTCAGTGCACTCTGCAATGCCTTCCAGCTGTCAACTGTGTAATCAGCTTCTTTCAGAGCTGCCGCATCACTGATTACTTTCTCAAGGGAAGAAGTATCAACTGCTGCCGGCTCTTCTATCTTAACAAGTGCTTCAATAGCTGCGTTGAGGTGGCTTACTGCCTCGTCTACAGTTGCCTGAGTTTTTGGATTTTTCAATTCATCTTTTGCTTCCTGAAGTTCCATCTGCATAGATGCCCAGCTTTCCGCTGTGTATTCAGCTTCTTTCAGGGCTTCTGCTTTTGCAATAGCTGTCTCAAGATTTGTTGTTGTGATTGTTTTATCCTCAGATGCTTTTACAATGTTCTCCTCTGTTGCCTGGAATTTGTATGTCACGTCATTATATCCCAGTGCTGTCAGTGTAATGGTCCAATATCCTGTTCCATCCGTTCCTTCCGGAAGTGTACAACGAAGAGAATCTGTCAGTCCAAGCTGGATTCCCATTGCTTTGTGCATCCAGTTATCTGCTGCAAATTTTGTTCCATAAGTAGCTTTTGCATTTGTATATGTGCTGTCATCTCCATAGTAAGTCCATGTAACAGTCTGGAGATTTGATCCAAGATCACCATATTTTCCTGTCAGATCAACTCTTAAGAATTCTCCATAAGATCCGCTTGCTTCTTTTACTTTCAGCCCTACTTCCTCTGCTGTTGGTGCTGTCTTGAGTGCCTGATCTTTGATTCCGGACTCTGATCCATTATTCACTCGTGCAGAGAAACTGAAAGATCCATTCTCATTCTTTGTTGCTGTTTTCAGACCGTTTGTATTCTCTGTTACATTAGCAACCAGTCCTGTATAGCTTACCAGATTCTTTTCTGAATATCCTCCTGCAAGTTCACTTCCGTTTTCGATCACACGATAGCTTGCTTTCAGTGCATCCAGATCAGATGTTTTTACTTTCACCGGCACATATTTCAGTCCGAGTACATCATACTCTGTCATCTTTGTTGTTGCACCGGATTCCTCTGTGATCTCTCCTCTGTTAAATGTAATCTTGCTTCCGTCTGTCAGAACTGCAGTAGTTCCATCTGTCCAGTACTCTACTGCATACTCTTTTCCATTTTCCGCCTTGATTACTGCGTTGCACTGGAAAGAACCTCTGTGAAGTCCATGATTTACTGTAGCTCTTGTTACAGTATCGAATGCACCCTTGTCAGACTCTCCTTTTGAATCCTTTGCATCTGAAGAAGATGTATCTCCTGCTGCCTGCACATTTTCAGCAGCCCAGTACTCTGCCCAGCTAAGTCCTACATATGCGTAAGTATACTCACTCTCCTGGGCTACAGTATAAGTAAATTCACAATCCTTTGCATAGCCTGTTGCTTTCACTGTGATCTTAAATTCCTGTCCATTTTCTGCATTCTTAAACGGAGCTGCAGTTGTATCAATTGTTCCATCTTCTTTAATGATCTTCACTGCACGTTTTCCTGTTGCTGCATACTCTGTTCCGTCAACTGTTACGGATTTGATCTTCTTTACATAAGAAGTTACATCATCTGCTGCATATCCTTCTGCCGCTACAAGTGCTGCACTTTCACTATTAAATACAACCGGTACAGCTTCTGTTGTTAATTCAAAATCTGTCTTAAGATCTGCATATTTTCCAGATTTATCAGATACTTTCAGAGTATATCTTCCTGTCTCAGCGCCCTTTGTCTTATAGGTAAGTACTCCTTCTTTTACTTGAACATCCTCAAGACCTTTAACTGTATATTCTGCCTGATAATCACCAGGAAGGCCTTCTACAGTTACATTTACTTTTCCACTTTTAACATCTGCATTCTCTGCTGCGACAGTTCCATTGAATTTAATTGGCACATACTGATCTGCATCAATCTCATAGATTCCATTATCTGTGTAATATGTGATTTTATTGATCGTCTGGCCCATCATCTTTTCATAATCTTTTGAGTTCAGTGTATTTCCATGAGATGTTGTCACAAATCCGGTACTCCATGCCAGTTCTTTCTTTTTCCAGATATTTTCAAGATGACGAAGTCCGTAGTTGTCTCCTTCTTTTGTACTGATCACAACTCCGTATACTGTATTAACTGTATCTGGGAGTCCATTTACATCTAATTCATAATCTCCATACTTCGTGTCTGTTGTAAAATCGATTGATGCATCACTCAACTTCTGTGCAGTTGCACCTTTCACTTCACTAAAACTGAATGAACCATCTGCATTTACTGTTGCTTCTTTATAATAGGAAGGAGTCTCACTTAAAATATAGTAAGAATAGCTTGCACTCTGGAATAACGCATCTTTTCCGTTATATTCCGTTGTTGTTTCCTTTCCTTTCATGTTCACTGTGATAGAAAGCTTGCTGTCATCTGTAATCTGTGTATAGTTTTTCAGCACAGATGCATCACTGATCTTAACCGGATATGTAATACCTGTAATATCTGTTCCATCACTGTTTACATGATAAGATCCAGCTACAAGTTTTGATCTTGTTTTCGCTTTTGTAGCGGAGGATACACTGTCTGCTCCTGCTACCTGATCAGCTGCATAAAATTCAGAATATGGAATATTCATCAACACATACGTTTCTTTCGCAACTTCTGCCTTTTTCAATGCCTTCACTGCTGCATTCAGCTCATCTGCCGCTGTGTCTACCGCGCTCTGAGGTTCTTTTGCTGTCAGGGCAGCTTTGGCTGCTGTCAGCTTCGTCTGCATTGCACTCCAACTGTCTGCTGTGTAATCAGCTTCTTTCAGTGCTTCAGCGGCTGTGATTGCAGCTTCCAGTTTTGTTGTGTCAACTGTTACTGCTTCGTTTGCTGACTTGATTGCAGCAAGTGCAGCTTCTTTCACTGCCTTTGATGTACGTGTTGCACCACTAACAGAATCCCAACCATTAATTGTATCTTCTGTTGCAGCCTTTCCTACAAGCATTTTCTGGATTCCTTTCGATTTTGAAACAGCTTTTGCAAAATAGGAATCACTCTCCGCGTTATATCCTTCCCCTGGAGTCACAGTGATGGCTGAAAACTTGCCATCCTCCACCTTCAGGCTGACTTCAACGTCATACTCATTCCATTCGTCTTCATTTTCGTCATCCTCTGCAGTTCTTGCCACGTGGGCCGTCTTTGTATAAGTTCCATCCTTTGTAGTCTGACTTCCTGTTGCCGCAAAGATGGTTGACGGGCAAAGTCCTACTACCATAGACATTGCCACTGCCATAGACATTGCCTTTACTTTCATTTCTTTGTTTTTCATAGAAACCTCCTGTTTAACTAAAATAGTTACATACAGATCCTGCCTGTCGCAGTTCTGCTTTCCTGCTTCCGCAGGGAATATATTATCAAGTTAGCTTTTACTAACCTATAACCCCAAAAAATTTTTACATCTATACTGTCCTTACAGCTTCTTTCTTCACAACCGGTAAAATCTTTCCTGCGACAATTCCTATCACGAATCCTGTTACTGTCCCGGCTACAAGAAGAACCGGCAGATAATAAATCAGTTTCAGATTCTCCACCACTGACATGGCAACAAGAATCTGTCCTATGTTATGAAAGACACCTCCAGTGATACTGACTCCTACAATAGAAATTCCATCCATCTTCTTTACAAGTGCCATCGCAAGAAGGCTGACAACCGCCCCTGCCAGACTGTAAATGATCGACATTCCATTTCCAAAAATAAATCCTGTCAGAAGTACACGCAGTACAGATACCGCCAGTACCTCCGGCGTTTTCAGAAAATAAAGACCTGTTACAGTGACCAGATTGGCCACTCCAAGCTTCATCCCCGGCACTCCAAAATTAATTGGAATCAGGCTTTCTACATAACTAAAAATCATTGCCAGTGCAACAAGCATTGCCATATTTGCAAGTTTTTTATTTCTATTCATATATTCTCCTTTACAGTCGAACAATTGATTTATTTAGAAATTGTATCCGGTAGATCTTCCTTTTCACTTTGAGAATCATCAGAATTCTCAACCTCTTCTATTTCTACAACCAACTTATGTGGCAGGCAGACAATTGTCTGCGTCCGGTTATTGATCTTCCCCTGCTCTTCGCAATATCCATCTGGACAGTCAGCCTCTTCCATATACGCTTTTCCATCCTCGATCCGGACACGGTTGTAAAAGTCTCCTTCTTGTACTTCGACTCCCTGGTCTTCATCCAACGAATATCTTCCGTAAACTTCTCCGTCCACCTTGATCACAACCTGTTTTTCCTGATTTTCTTTTTGCTCGCTATCCCTTGCCTGTACATACTGCATCAGGTTCATCACAAGAAACAGTACACATGCCACAAAGAGGACTCCGCTTCCTAATAACAGATCTTTTCTCTTCATCTATTACACTCCTGCCCAGATCATAATTACAAGTAACAGAATTGCCCGAAGAATCGTAAACCAGAATTCATTTCCCTTCAGGCCTTTAATTCCTGTATGGATATGCTTCTTTGGACAGGTATCAATACATTTTTGACATTGGAAACAATCTCCCTCGACTTTGATCGAGCCGTCTTCTGGAAGTCCGATCCCGGATGGGCATTTCTTCGTACATCCACTGCAACCTTTGATGCAATTTTCTCTGTCGCGGTGCAATGCGAAGAACGGAAGCACCGGAAGCAATGAGAATACAGCTCCCATCGGACACAGATTCCGACAGAAAAATCTTTCTTCCAGGCACATTCCTACAATGATAAAAATTAGTAGTATCACTCCCGGCAAATATCCCTGCAAGTGGAAATTTCCTGCATGCAACATAGAAAAAACATCCCACGGGCTTGTCCCTCTTGCCTTTCCGTATACTCCCGCAAAACAAAGTACTGCAATCACGGTCAATACCAGATATTTCAGATAACTTAACTTCTCCGCGATCTTTTCTGAAAGCAGCACCGGCTTTTTCTTTCTCTTCTTAAAGCACCAAAGATAAAATGCATGAATTCCATCTCCAAGACTTCCGAATGCACATGCGAATCCACAGAAGAATCTTCCGAAAAGAATCGTATATGCACAAAGAACTATAAGCACCGTTACAAAAGAGGTCATCCCGATCGCCTCGCTTGCCCCTATCTGTGTGAAAATGTATTTCACGCCGGCAAACGCCGCTGTATACACAGATGGCAGAAACAGAAAATAGAGAATCTGAATCAATGTGCGAAGCCATGTATGCAATTTTTTAATTTCTTTTGCTTTTAAATTATGTATATTCAACTTCTTCAAACTACTTTACCGCCTGTTCCAATGCCTGTTCTGTTGCATCTTTAATTCCTGTTGAACTGAACGTTGCGCCGCTGATCGTATCAACTTCTACACTCTGCGCCTCTATGATCTTCGGAATGATATCTTCTGCCATTGCAAGATATGCGCTGTCTTCCTTCTCTGCAGATGTCACTTCTACCGCTTCAATCTTTCCATCTTTTACAGTAACTTCTACCGCAACCGTTCCACCAAATCCATCCGCTTCTCCGATATAGGTTCCATCCTTGTATCCTGTTTCACTCCCTGAATCACTCCTAGACTCTGAAGCACTGAAGACAGCTGATGTCTGTGCCTCTAACTGTGCATTCAGCTTTGTGATTTCCTCATCCTTCGCACGGACATTCAACACTTCGTTATATCCGAAAAGGACACCGACGATTGCCAACAGACTAAACAGTCTTACGATAAACTCTTTCATCCTACTGTGCCTCCGTCTCTTCTGGTCTCAAAGCCGTTTCCAGTGCCTTTTTGCATCCGTCAATAATCGCATTCGAAGAACAGGTTGCTCTGGACACCGTATCGATTTCTTCCGGCATTCCTTTGGTAATAATCTGAGAAACGACACCTTTTTTACTGGACGTTCCATTTGCCGCTTTTTTGATGTAACTGTCGTTCTCGCTGCCTCCATCTCCAGCAATTTCCGTAATGGATACAATTTTGTCATTTCGTATTGTCACCTTCATAGAAAGCTGATACTCTGTAAAATCTTCATCCTCATCCGGTTTACACGGTACACTCACCTCATAAGTTCCATCGATGTATTTTGTCTTCACTTCTTCCTCTTGATCTGACTTCTTTTTCTCAAGCTGTGCAACTGCAAGGTTCAGATTCTCCATCGCTTTGTCTACCGTCTCCTGTTTCACCGAAGTCTGTCCTGCTGTTTCGAGCATTTCTTTTGCGTCCTGAAGACGAACCGCCAGTACAGACCAACTGGCTTCTGTATATTCTTCTTGCACCAGTGCTTCTGCTGTCTTGATTGCCTCTTCCAGCTGCGTTGTATCTGCCTTCTCCTCGATGGTTTCCCCATTTGTTACTTTTTCTGCCTGCTTTAATGCATTTTGGATTGCCCCGAGAATTCCTTTTGAACTGTAGGTTGCACCTGACACAGTATCGACTTCCGTCCTCTGCGTCTTAAGTACATTTTTCACAACTCCCATTGCGCGCTGGAAGAATGCCTCATCGTCCGAAGTCTCTGTGATCAGAATTGCTTTGATTGATTTTTCCTGAATCACAACCGCCACCGAGACATTTCCGCTGTAGCCTTCTGCTGTTCCGTAATAAATTCCTTCTTTATACGGGAAGTTTCCTGTTGCGGCGGATGTGTCCTGATTCTGGTTTCCACTATTTCCTGCATTCCCAGCTTCTCCGGAAGTCGTTGTCCCACTTGTACTTACTGCCGCCTGACTCAGCGCATTCCGAACTGCCTGGATGATTCCGACCGAACTATAAGTTGCCCCCGACACAGTATCTACATTGGTACTCTGATTCTGTATGATCGTATTGATCAGAGCAGATGCCTTAGAAATGTATTCGCTTCCGTCCTGATTCTCCATAATCTGAATTGAAGTGATCTTTCCGCCACTAATCTCAACTTTTACTTTCAGTGTTCCGCCAAATCCGGTTCCTGTTCCGTAATAGGTTCCATCCTTATATGCTGATGGGTCTTCCACTGCTTGGACAGAAGTGGAACTTCCAGCTGCCGCGCCGCTACCAGACTGTGACTGACCTGTTGTTCCGCTGTCTTTCTCTCCGGTCAGTGCATTCTTCACCGCACTGATGATTCCCCGGGAACTATAGGTTGCACCGGATACCGTATCGACATCCAGGGTCTGACCTTTTATGATCTTGTCAATCACTGCCTGTGCACGTTTAAAAAATGCCGCATCATCCGAAGAACTCAGAATATCGATTGCAACAATCTGTTTATCTTTAATTTGGACGGCAACTGTGATATCTCCCGCATAACCTGTTCCGGTTCCTTTATAAACACCATCTGTCAGATCAAAAGAACCTTTTGCCACCTGTGCCTGCTCTTCTGACTTTGTAGTCTCTTCTTTTACAAAATCCGTTTGCTCCTGCGCTGCATAAACCGGTGGCTGATATCCACTCAGAGTGCCTGCTACGCAGGATGCCACAACCGCTACCGAAAGTACCGGTGCAAATGGTTTCAGCTTCTTTCCTGTTTCTTTTAAATCCATTTTTCCTCCAAAATCTACTCTGTCTTACACTTTTCTATCGAATGATCTCAACTGTTCTCTCCGTTGAAAAATCATTTTCCAGCCCTTCTGTTACATATAGCGTCCCATCGTCACTCATAAGAATTGCATCAAACTCATCTTTATGTTCTCTCCAGAAATCTGCCGCTTTCTCTTCTCCCATAATAAAAAGTGAAGTAGAAAGTCCATCTGCCAGTGTTCCGTCCGTACTTACAATTGTTACAGATACAAGTCCGCTTTCTGCCGGGTATCCGGTCTTTGGGTCAATGATGTGATGATACGTCACACCATCCTGTTCAAAATACCGTTCGTATCCCCCCGAAGTGATAACAGCCTTATCCTGAACACTCAGAATTCCCAGATAATCTTCTGTGTCATCCGGACTCTGCACTGCAATCTTCCATTTCGTTCCATCCGTCTTTGTTCCGAGTGCTTGCACATTTCCGCCAAGATTCACTAACCCACTTGTGATTCCATTGTCTTTGTAAATGTCCATAATTCTGGATGAGGTATATCCTTTTGCAATTCCTCCGAGATCGATTTTCATTCCTTCTACGCCGAAAGATATCTTTCTCGTTTCTTTGTCACAAGAAATGTTTCCCGCATCAGTGAGTGGAAGAAGTTGATCCAATGTCTCCTGTGACGGAACCTGGAAGTTCTGTGTTGGGAATCCCCATGCTTCCATCACCGGATAAATCGCAATATCAAACGCGCCATCTGTTTCCTGGTAGAGTTCCAATGCACGTTCCGTCAGATAACCTGCATCTTCGGAAAGCTCTGCACTTCCATCTGCGTTCAGTTTTGCGATCTCGCTGTCTTCATCTCCTGTCGATAAAAGTGCGTCCAGACGCTCAATCTCTGCCTGTGCTGCATCAACGGCTGCTTCTGCATTTTCTCCATACGCAGTCACTGTCATATAGGTATCCATTGCAAAAATATCTCTGGATGCTTCTTGAATATCATCCGACTGGTTCTGTGCACTTTCTGACGATATTTCGGATTTATCTGCTGTCTTCTGTCCGCATCCGACCAACAGGGCCGATGCACAAAGACAGACTGCAAGTAAACATTTTATATTTTTTAATTTCATGTAATCGCTCCTGGTTATGCTTTTCTAACTCGTGTTAGTCCAACTAACTCCGTAAGTATACAGGATGTCTATTATCCAGTCAATTGTATTTTTATTATTTGAGAACTTTTCTCATTTATCTGTTTTAAACTTATATATTTTTCTCATGAACAAAGAATGTGCCGAGGCACATTCTTGCGCCTGCGGCGTTGCTAAGCGCCAGTGGCGCTTGTTTAGCAAGGACCGAAGTGGAAACGTAGACCGCTTGCGACACCTACCTTGTACGCCGCAGTGCGCATCCTGAGCGGAGCGCTTTTTTTATATATTAAGAAAGGACTTTCCTAATATATAAAAAAGAGAGACGAAAATTTCATCTCTCTTTTCCTTCGCTTTCTATTCTTTTTTTACTTCCTTGAGAAAATATGTTTCACAAAAACATAAATCATAATTACCACTGCCATCAGATATCCGAACGCACCAAGTGCCGGGATTCCCATAAACTTCGGTGTCATATCCGTTGTACAGATAATACTTGAACTAATCAGAAGTGCCATGACCCACAGACCCATAACAATATTTCTTACCAAGCGTCTCAAAAGAAATGCCAGATCCTTTGACACACGCAGATCAAGGTTCACCTTTGTCTGGCCTTTCATGAATTCATCCATTAAGTCCGTTGTCATGGATGGAATGTCAATCATCTTCCGCACAGATTTCAAAAGGCTTCTTCCTGTATTCTTCAATTCCTTCTTAAAGTTAAAATTGTGAAGAAAATCCGCAGCAAGTCTTGCTCTGGCAATCTCCACCATATTGATATCCGGTGCGATATTGGAAAGTACACCTTCCATATGCGTAAGTCCTCTGGCTAGCATCGTCAGTCCATGTGGCATCATGATCTTATTTTCTTTCATAACTTCCATCAGATCCGTCATGACCTCTGCCACATTAATCTTGCCCATATCGGTACTTCCGTATTTCAAAAGCAATCCTTCAATATCTTCGTAAAGTTTTCTCTGCTCCGGTCGTTCTTTGAATTCGCCCAGTCCGAGAACCGCCTTTAGGATCAGACCAACATCATTCAGTGCAACGCCTTCGATCGCAAGCGTGATCATCTCACGGTCATGCTCTGTCAGTCGTCCCATCATACCCATATCAATCCAGACAATCTTTCCATCACGGATCTTAACATTTCCGGAATGCGGATCAGCGTGGAAGAACCCATCATCCATTACTTGCTTGATATAGTTATCTACAAGTTTGCTTCCAATTTCTTTCAGGTCATAGCCATCTTCAAGAAGTTTCTCCTTCTCATCAATTCCACAGCCGTCAATGTATTCCATCACAAGCACATGCACGGTTGTATATTGTTGATACAGAACCGGTGTCTGGACGAAATTGACATCTTTATTTCTTCTGGCAAATTCTTCGATATTCGATGCTTCGGTCAGGAAATTCATCTCATCTCTTGTCACTGACCAGAGTTCGTCAAGCACAAGATCAAAATCAGCCATTCCTTTCAGACTGATCGGTGGCATCAGCTTGATTGCTTTACGGATAAAATCAATATCTCGCGCCATCATTTCATAAATGCCTTTTCTCTGGATCTTAACGACAACCTCTTCTCCTGACTTTAAGACTGCTCTATGTACCTGCGCAATTGATGCAGCACCGATTGGCGTCTCTTCGATCGATGCAAATACCTTCTTCCAGGAACGCCCATAAGACTCATCAATTACAGACACTGCCTCCTCGAAAGGCATCGGTCTTGCATCCGTGCATAATTCCATCAATTCATCGCAATATGCCTTCGGAAGAATGTCCGAAGGAAGTGCCATAATCTGTCCGATCTTCACAAAAGTCGGACCAAGATCCTCCATAATCAAACGAAGTTTCTTCGGACTAAGTCCACGTGTAATATTATGTTTTCGAAGTACAGAAATAATCTCTCTAAATCTTGAATTATTTGTTCCCTTTTCTTTCTCACTCATATCTGTATTCTCCTGCTGTCTCGGTGACGCGTTCCTCTTTTCTTCAGTATCCCTTGCTGATAGTTCAAAAGTAATAGTCACTTTTTTCTTTCTTGAGAAAGCAGAAAAGCCGCTTTTCGGCAGCTTCTCTGATATTTTTACTCTTCTTTTGTATCTTCCTCAACTACTTCTGCATCTTCTACATTTTCAACATCTTCCACTGTATCTTCTGCATTCACCTCTTCTGCCTCCGAATCTACAGTTGACTCTTTCGCCTTGATTTGAGCCTTCAGTGCTTCTAACTGCTCCGGTGTCATCTTGTCGAGAAGTTCGCTTAATTCTTCCGGTGTAGTGACTTTGACTTTCACATTCACATTGTTCTTTACTGTCTGCTTCAGATTATGCTTGAGTTCCTCATTCAGAACCTTACCCTGCTCCACTGTAAGTTCGCCTTTTTTTACCATATCATCAAGAACGTCCTTTGACTTCTCTGCAGTTGTAGCAACCGCTCCGATTCCAGCCAGTATTACCTTCTTTAAGTTGTCTGTTAATTTTTCCATAATGCCTGTCTCCTTCCGTAAATGATCTGTTTCCAGATTCAAAACTATAATTAGATTTTACAACTTTCTCTTCATCTCGTCTAGTATTCGATTTTATTTTCTGTGCTTGTTTCACAATAATTTAATAAACCCTTTATAATTTTCAAAACTTTTCCACAAAAAAAGCTTAAAATGTTACATTTTCAACCTTTGTAACTTTTCTTTTTATTTACGCTTGTTAAAATAAAGACATAGTACATCGGGAATATCTCTAAAGCTTCCCGAAAATCTGTTTTTAAAAAAGGAGATCGAAAATCATGGCAAACAGAATTATGTTAAATGAAACATCTTATCATGGAGCAGGCGCAATCAAAGAGATCGCTACAGAAGCAAAAGCAAGAGCATTTAAGAAAGCTTTTGTATGTTCTGACCCTGATCTGATCAAATTCGGAGTTACAAAGAAAGTAACAGATATTCTTGATGAAAATGGACTTGCTTACGAAATTTATTCTGATATCAAAGCAAACCCAACAATCGAAAATGTACAGCACGGAGTAGAAGCATTCAAGAAAGCTGAAGCAGATTACATCGTTGCAATCGGTGGTGGTTCTTCTATGGATACTTCCAAAGCAATCGGTATCATCATCGCAAACCCGGAATTTGAAGATGTAAGAAGCCTTGAAGGTGTTGCACCGACAACAAAACCTTGTGTTCCGATCATCGCAGTTCCAACAACAGCCGGAACAGCTGCTGAGGTTACAATCAACTACGTTATCACGGATGTTGAAAGAAAGAGAAAATTCGTTTGTGTTGACCCACATGACATGCCGGTTATCGCAGTTGTTGACCCGGATATGATGTCCTCTATGCCAAAGGGACTTACAGCTTCCACAGGTATGGATGCCCTGACACATGCAATTGAAGGATATACAACAAAAGCTGCTTGGGAAATGACAGATATGTTCCATATCAAAGCAATCGAAATCATTGGAAAATCTTTAAGAAGTGCTGTTGCAAATGAAAAAGAAGGCCGTGAAGGAATGGCTCTTGGACAGTATATCGCAGGAATGGGATTCTCTAATGTAGGTCTTGGAATCGCCCACTCTATGGCTCATACCCTTGGTGCTGTATACGATACTCCACACGGTGTTGCATGTGCTATGATGCTTCCAATCGTTATGGAATACAATGCAGATTGTACAGGTGAGAAATACCGTGAAATCGCAAGAGCACTGGGCGTTAAAGGTGTTGACGACATGTCTGTTGAAGAATACAGAAAAGCTGCTGTTGATGCTGTTCAGAAACTTTCTGTTGACGTTGGAATCCCGACAAAGCTAGAAGCTCTGAAAGAAGAAGATCTGCAGTTCCTCGCTGAGTCTGCTCATGCTGATGCTTGTGCACCTGGTAACCCGAAAGATGCAAGCGTAGAGGATCTGAAGGCACTCTTTAGAAAACTTATGTAAATTGATTTCTGGTACACGGGCGAAAATGCTGAAATGTGATAAGGTGTAACTCCTTCGAAGGGTGACGCATCGAATCTGGCTCAGGGTTACGTGTACTGATAATTCTAGGAAAAACTTAAGATTACTAAATACAAAGAAAGGTTTGGAAAACTCGCTGCCGCTCAGACAGCTTCCAAACCTTTCTTTAACGTAATCTTAAGTTTTTCAAGTATTATCAAGCACACTCCACATTCACCATCTTCGATGCATCACCTTTCTGCGGTGATTCACTTTATCCTCTCATTTCCGGATTTTCTGTGGGCTGAAATAGATTTACGGAACGCGCAACGATTTAGAAGGATTCGTATAAATTTTCTGTGGACAGAAATGAATCTTTCTGAATATGAACTACAGTAATCCTCTTTCTTTAAATACCTGACATAATTCTGCGGGCATGGATTCGGAGAGGAATCTAGCCAGGGTTTCAGGGGTGGCTTTGTGGTTTCCGAGAACCCACTGGACCGTCATGTAGATGGAGCCCTGGCAGTACATTTCTAACTGGAAGCGAATCTTGTCAGACATCTTTTTCCCTGTATTTCCTTCAATCCGATCGGTGTAGAATTTTGTGATCAGCTCGAAATCATGATCACGCAAACAGTTCTGGTCATCATTTTTAAATGCCGCACGAAAGAAAAGTGTTTCTTTCTGAATGTATTGGAATTTATTTACAAGGCTTTCATAGACTGTTTGTCCCTCTCCCATATGCTCAAAGGATTCAATCAGTATCTTATCAAAATACCAGTTGATCAGATCGTATTTATCCTGAAAATTCCGGTAAAAGGTCTGACGAGTCACTCCGCATTCTTCTGTGATCTCTTTCACAGTGATCTTCTCAACCGGTGCTTTTTTCATGCATTCTTTCATCGCCTCTGCCAGCCGATATTTTACTTTTTCTCCTGACTTGCTTATTTCTGCCATAATTTTTTCCTCTCCACTCCAAGCAATTCAAGTAATTCATTATGCGGATATTCTTCGTCTTCCTGATAAATATCCACATAGTTCATCGCCGCACCTCCGTCTACGAATGCCGGAAACAGAAATCCACATTGTGGTTCGCCCGGTTCGTATTCCCCACTCAACGGGCAGATCACACACAAAATGTATTCATACATTCTTTCGGATTCTCCCTGACGTATATGATCCAATCCCTTCGCCGGAATGTCATATCTGTCATGAAAAACATAGATCGCATAATCCTCATCTGCCTGATAATGTTCTCCGACAATCTCATAAAAGGTCTCCATCAGAGCATCATTTTTCAGACCGCAGGCACGCATCCCCATTAGAAGTTTCCACATACTGTCCGGATTTCTCCGATCATCACAAAACTTATATTCCTTCAAGTTTTTATTCGTCTTTGCAAACGGTACTTTCTTCGCAAGGGCCAGATTTTTCTCCTGTTCTGCAGGATTTAAGTTTAGAAAACTGGTGTTAAATGTTCCATCTATAAATCCGTCTATATCCATATAGCTTCCGGCGATCCGAGTGATCGATGTCCGTTTTACTGTCATCCGTCTGGTCAGCGCTAGCATATCTTCTCGATTAATCATAGTTTTCCCCTCCGTACTGTTCACTTCGAATCTCTGCTTATGTAGACAATTTCTTTAAAAAGTCTTCTGTCGTATCCTCTCTGTCAATCCTCGAAGCATTAATGGTTCTACTCCACTACTTTTTTCTTCCTCTTTTTCCTCTGCCTGCATGATCACATCACGTACCTTCTGCATTCTCTCGTCAAGAGCTGAACTGATCTGTGCACAATCCATCATCTCTTCTGCAAGATACTTACTCTGTTCTTCCGGAATACTCTTCTTATAACGAAGCTTATGCTCCAGACTCACCCAGAAATCCATCGCAATCGTGCGAAGCTGAACTTCAACTGTGATCATCTTTTTCCCTTCTTTCAGGAAAATCGGAGTTTTTACAATCAGGTGAAGACTTCTGTAACCACTCGGCTTTGGATTCGCAATATAGTCTTTTTTCTGAATCAGAATTACATCATCCTGGTCAAGAAAGCATTTTGCAAGCTTGTAAATATCATCCTGAAATGCACAGATCACGCGCACACCGGCAATATCCTGAATATTTTCTTCGATTGCATCAATCGTCAATGGAATATTTTTACGACGAATCTTCTTCAACAGACTCTCCATTGATTTCACACGAGTCTTAATGCTCTCGATCGGGTTGCGGTCATACTCCAGGGAATACTGTTCGCTCAGCACCTTGAATTTCGTCTCAACTTCCATGATCGCACACTGATAATAAGCCATCATTGTGTTGACCGGCTTTAAATTCTCCTGTACAAAGTCAATAAATTCATCCGAAAGAAGACTGTTTCTTACAAAGTCCTCTCTTCTTTTCTCGATTCGTTCTTCTAATTCTCGTCTACCCATTTGTTTCTTTCATCTCTCTTTTCTTGCTTTTATAAGATTGATCTAATCAGATACTTCCATTCTGCCAGATATTCTCTAAGCATATTATTCGGCAGATACAATGGATTCGAGCCTGCAGCAATCGCTTCCGCTAATTTCAGCCCCTGTCCTTTTGTGATCTGCATCGCCCGAAACATATGGAAATCATTTGTGATAATTCCAACACTTGCTCCGTCTTTCATATATTTTTTACTATATTTTATATTCTGCTCTGTTGTCTTCGATTTGTCTTCCAGAATCAAACGGTCTTTCTCAATTCCGGCCGCTTCCATATAATCAGCCATCGCCTGCGCTTCCGTACATGGCTCGTTATACCCCTGTCCACCTGACACAACACAGATTGTCTCCGGATTCTTCTCTAGATAATCGATTGCTGTGTTCAGTCGATGCTTCAGCACCTTACTCGGTCCATCTGCTCTCACCTGTGCACCAAGCACTATGATGTAGTCCAAATTTTCATCTGCCTTCGCATGCATCTGACTGATAATGCATCCTTCGATAATCACAAAGGAAACTACAAATACAAGCAGTATTCCCCTTAATATCCACAACATCCACATCGGAAGTCTTGCCCATCCATCCAGAAATGTAATCGCTGCGCATCCTCCAAGCAATGCAGCCAATACAAACCAGATCAGGAAGAATCCCGTCCCAGATCCATTTTCGCTCATCCAGAATCCATAACAGGCAAATAACACTGCAAATAAAATACATATTATAGTTACTGTCATTTTCCGCTTTGTTCTCACTTTCCACTCTCTCCAAGAATCAGTCGAAGCAGTGTCTTATCAAGCATGATTGTCCGGTTCCATGGGTTCAAAATGATACCTTCAATCTCATTCACCTGTACAGCGGACTGAAATAATGGTTCGATTGCTGTCAAAAAGGTAGACATCACACGATCAGAACCTTTCAGTTCTTCTTCAAAACTTGTAAATGCACTCCACCACTTCTTTCCATCAGCTGTCTTCACTGCCTGTATCTTCAGTTCTTCTGCAACAGAAGGCTCTACCGCAAGAATCAATTGTCCTTCTTCTTTCATTCGTCTGCGGATCACTGTCAACGTATGTGCTAAAAGTTCCTGAGACACTTCCTGCTGGAGCGCAGAAATTGCTTCCTCAATCTTCTCGTTTCCTTTCAGTCCTTCGTCTTTTGTATCGTTATTCTGTATCTTCATCCTCGCTGCTCCTTATAAATTCTTTATAGTTTAATAAGCATTAATATTCTAACACCAATATGCTCTAATCCCCCTTGTGACGGAGGCAGTAACACATCTCATGCTTTCATGTCTGATATCTTTTAAGTATATCATAAAAAAAGAGAATAGTGTGATATTTTAAATTTGTTTCACACTATTCTCTCTTTTTTTACTTTTATTAATATGACTTTGGATTCTTCACATTTATCTAAGACACAAGCTCCTGCATCAGCTCATGCACACTCATCATCTGATTGATCCGTCCGACATTGCTTCCGCAGAATACAAGTCCATTTTCCACATCACCTTTTACGGCATCAATCAGTGCCTTCGTGATACAATACGGAACTTTTACCGGATTACATTTCGCTAAGCAATTATAACATTTCTTAATAGGCTCTTTTTCTTTCTCAACACGCTCGATCAATGCGTTGCGGATGGCTCTTCCCGGCATTCCTACCGGACTTTGAATAATCTGAACATCCTCTTCTTTTGCATTGATATAGGCCTGCTTATACGCCTCTGACGCATCACATTCTTCTGTCGCCACGAACCTGCTCGCAATCTGGACTCCATCTGCTCCAAGTTCCAATGCGTGATCAATATCTGCCCTGTCGAAGATTCCCCCAGCTACAATTACTGGAAATCTTCTTCTCGTATCGCTTTTCATACTCTTCCTTACAGGCAATGATCTGACGGATCTCCTCATCATAATCCATCGTATCAATCTCATCTAACTGCTCTCTTGAGAATCCAAGATGACCTCCAGCTTTCGGTCCTTCTACAACAAGGAAATCTGCTGTTCTGTCATACTTATGCGCCCACATTTTCAAGATCAGCTGTGCTGCTCTCTTAGAAGAAACAATCGGTGCAATCTTCGTGCGACAAGTCTCACTGACCAACTCCGGCAGATTCATCGGAAGACCTGCACCGCTGATGATCACATCTGCGCCTGCTGCCACAGCCTCTTTCACATGCTCTGCATAATGTTTCAGCGCAACCATGATATTTACACCGACAAGACCATTTCCCTGCGCGATTTCTTTCGCTCTCTTGATATGCTTGTGGATTGCTCTATTGTTACATGCAGCCTGATCCTTCTCAAATCCTTCCTCATCATAACCGATCTGTGCTGTCGAAATAATTCCTACTCCGCCTTCTTTCGCTACTGCTCCTGCGAGAGAGCTTCTGCTGACTCCAACGCCCATACCACCCTGGATGATCGGGAGCTTCGCAGTCAGATCACCTATTTTCAATTGATTGTTTATACTCATTTTCAATTCTCCTGTATTTTATTTTGAATTTCAAACTATTTTAAGTATAACTTTTTTATTGAATGTCAAGGAATATTGATTCTACGGATTAATCCGCGGATTAAAACCCCCCGTTTTGATAGGCTCTTGCGATAACATATGATGGTTCATAAAATGCACTGCAATTATAATTATCTATCGTATCGCAGATTTCATTATTATATACGCGGATAATTCCATCTACATAATCTTCTTCCGGAACTAATGTAT
>ENA-OQDL01000390-OQDL01000390.1-human-gut-metagenome-genome-assembly--contig:-NODE-390-length-28914-cov-2.733769_pt1 | contig 28914 bp, 32 predicted proteins | sample MGYA00242782_ERZ504609 | MGnify/ENA primary metagenome ERZ504609 (study PRJEB26092, sample SAMD00036320) | human gut metagenome | host: Homo sapiens | study: EMG produced TPA metagenomics assembly of... | reverse complement strand
AGCTATCGGTATCGGTCTGCAGGCATTCTGTATTCCGGGTTCTGTAGCCGACGACCGTAAAGTAGGTATCGGTCACGGTAACCTGGCTGCTATGTTGCTGCGCGAAGAAACTAAATGTTTCGCATTCTTGGCTGGTCACGAATCATTCGCTGCTGCTGAAGGTGCTATCAAAATCGCTGCAAAAGCAGACAAAGTACGTAAAGAACCTCTGCGTTGTATCTTGAACGGTCTGGGTAAAGACGCTGCACAGATCATCTCTCGTATCAACGGATTTACATACGTTCAGACTCAGTTCGACTATTACACTGGTGAACTGAAAGTTGTTCGTGAAATCGCTTACTCTGACGGTCCTCGTGCAAAAGTAAAATGCTACGGAGCTGACGATGTTCGCGAAGGTGTAGCTATCATGTGGAAAGAAGGTGTAGACGTATCTATCACAGGTAACTCTACAAACCCGACACGTTTCCAGCATCCGGTTGCAGGTACTTACAAGAAAGAACGTGTTCTTGCAGGTAAGCCTTATTTCTCAGTTGCATCAGGTGGTGGTACAGGTCGTACACTTCACCCAGATAATATGGCTGCTGGTCCTGCTTCTTACGGTATGACGGACACTATGGGTCGTATGCACTCAGACGCTCAGTTCGCTGGTTCTTCATCAGTTCCTGCTCACGTGGAAATGATGGGATTCCTGGGTATCGGTAACAACCCGATGGTAGGATGTACAGTGGCTTGTGCTGTAGACGTGGCTACTGCTTTGAGCAAGTAATTTAAGTTACTTAATACAGATAAACTCCTGTAATCCTTATGGTTGCAGGAGTTTTTTATTTGTGGTAACTTGACTTAGATAACAGATTGAAGCACCTTGCATCACTCATTATTTGGAGTGAATGAATGGTGAATCAGTAAGGAGATAACAAGATAAATCCTGCTTTATTTAAGTCCAAACAACTCATGTAAAGAGTAGCCAATTACCCCTCAAATCAAGCCATAAACAGGTTACTTTTGCAGCCGATTTGCAGCCGAATTTGCCATTCTTAAAAAACGGCTGCAAGAATTGGCATAATCAACTATAATACAATGCGATACACTCCATATAACATTTAATTTAAAATGGAGAAACATTGTACAATGGTTTACTTTTCATTGAGAGAAAGTAAGCAAAACAAAAAAGGTCTATCACCTATTGAGGTTTCAATCACCACTAACGGAAAGAGAATCTACTTTAGTACAGGTAAACACGTACCTGCTGCTGACTGGAACAAAGAGAAGCAAGCTGTAAAAGGCAAGAGTGAAGAAGCGCAGCTAATCAACGGTTATCTGATTCAACTACGGAATAAGATATATCAAAAAGAAATTGAGCTACTCCAAAAGGGGTATCTTATCACTGCTGAACTATTAAAAGAAGCTATCACAGATAAGGTGGAAGCTCTGAACGAGAAGACTTTATTGGATGTTCTGAACGAACATAATACAGAGCGCAAAGCAATGGTAGGTAAAACTGTTGCCCCTGCCACTTATTGGGTGTTTGAATATACAGGCAGATTATTCAAAGAGTTTATTCAGAAGAAATATGAGCGTAAGGACTTATATTTAAGAGAGATAAACTTGGGCTTCATTCAAGGATTCCATGCTTTCCTTTTAGGAGAGAAGAAGATGGGACAAAACTCCTGCACCAAACATTTAAAGTTCTTAAAGAAGTTGCTAAATTTAGCTGTCGCCAACTCTTATATATCCTACAATCCTGTAAATGCTTATAAAGTAGAACGCGAACCCGTAGAAGTGGATTTCTTGGATGAAGAAGAATTGAGGAAGATTATCAACTTTGATACTCCCCTACCAAGATTGGAACGAGCTAAAGATATGTTTCTCTTTGGGTGCTTCACAGGGCTTAGCTACATTGACATTAAGACCTTGACACCAGAACACTTTGAGAAAGATAACACTGGCAGAATATGGATTAAGAAACGTAGGGTTAAGACAGGGGTTCTATCACGCATTCCCCTACTCCCCATCGCCAAACTGATATTGGATAAGTACAAAGGTGGAGAGAAATTACTCCCTATTCAAGACCCTGCGGACATCAACAAATATCTAAAGGATATAGCTATACTTTGTGGAATTAATAAACGAATTTGCTTCCACACAAGTAGGCACACCTTTGCAAGTACAATTACTTTAGCCAATAACATATCGCTGGAAGTTATTTCTAAGATGTTAGGACATACCAATACACGAATGACTGCCCACTATGCAAAGCTAATAGACAAGTGCATAGGTGAGCAGATGGATAAACTCATGGATACGTTTACAGGAGCTTCTGATTACTAAAGCATATCCTATCCACAAATTCCTCACTTGTAGCAATGCAGGTGGGGATTATTTTTTAATTTTGCCTTAAACTAATAATTATGGAGAAGCTAAAGGAAGATTACATAAGCATTGATACTCGTTTGGAATACATGGAAGCCATAGCCGTTAAATATGTTCCAGACGTAGATATAGACCCAGCCACAGGAGAAAGATACGTCTGCGGCACTACCGCCTTACCCCTATTCATAAGAAGATACAATCAGAATGAACTATATGGTAATTTCACATACGAAGATTATATAGCCAATGAGGACATACAGAATACATTGAAAGGTTTGGGAGTTGATATAGATAAGTTCTGGTTTCTACTTCTGTTCATCTTTGACTATACTTGTGGAACGTGCTTGGACGGAATGAAAGCTACAGGCATTGGAATAGAACAACTCATCAAATTCGCCAAAGCCATAGCTGACAACCATAAGGAGATTAACCAATTTGGAGTAATTTTTAAAAAGCCTATTACTGTCTCTGTAAAGATTGAAGGCAAGCATCAGATAGTAATTGATAATGCCAATGCCATAGGATATTTGGCTACTACCATTGCCAACAACTTAAAAGAGATAGAGGAACATCCTTGGATGCAGAGCCAACAGGTCAGCATAAGCACCCATGCAGAAGAAAAGGAATCCGTTCAGATATGGCTGTTCTATAAGATGTTCAATGACTTCTTCAATTTAGAGCCATATAACAAGCAGTTTAATGTCAGACAGAAGAAAGGAAGCACCATTTCACTTAGTAAGACATTACTAATATCAAGACTTATCTACTTCACCAAGTTATCCAAACATAGTAAATTCTCAGATGATGAAGATGTTTTAAAAGGCTACATCAAGCAATATAAAGACAAAAGGAATTGATACTGCGAACAGCATATATTTCTAATAAACTTCTGATAATTAATACAGTCCTGCTTCATGCCATTAAGAGGGTACATGAAAGCAGGACTTTTTTTCCTCTCTTTTAATCCTACCATTATATCCCATCTTTGCACCGTCAAAACGATAGCAGACGGGCTGCTAATTAAGAGGGGAAGTAAAACCACTCATTATTTTCTCTCTTTTAATCAGCCCAGAAGCAAATAACTTTGCAGCGTAATCAGATAACCAAGTGTACATAGGTTTGAGGGTTACACAGAATCAAGTTTAATAATAAAATCAATGATATGAAACTTAATGAAAAGTAGCAGAGACAGTAAAATTCAAATAACGCAACTATGGGTAACGTAGAGGAACTGACTAAGGTTTTAAAACAAGAGGAGAAAGAATTAGAACGCCTCACAAAGAGAAATGCAGATGAAGCAGTGATAGCAGCACAGCAGAATGTAGTTGATAGTGCCAAAGCCAAGTTGGAACAGGCACAGGAATTTGAGAAAGAATCCAATGAGAATATAGGCAATGACTTCCTTACGTTCTCAGTTGTCAATGAAGAAACAGGTGCAAGAACTGAACAGAAGAAGAAGATAGCATTCGTTAAACATAACAGACCTGTAAACTCCAAGAAAGTAGATAGATTCATTGCTCTAATAGCTGCAAATAAATATGAGAAAGCCTTTCCTATTATTGTAGTAGAAGCAACAAAGCTGATTGAAGCTGGTTACACTGTTACTGATATTAAAGGCAGGGAATTGACTAAGGAAGAGGCTGCGGACTATCTCGTTATCCTTGACGGACAACATAGATGCACAGCATTCGCTAAACTGGTAGCAACAGGTAAGTACACTGAAACCATTCCCCAATGTTTATATGAGGGATATTGAGAATGTTGGTGAATACTTGGTTGACATTAATAATGTAGGTAGCAGTTGGGATAAAAAGGACAGATTGGTTGTAGCTTCTTTGACTTCTAATGATGAACTATTCCAAAATGTAGCAGAATTGCTAAACGAAGGGTTCAATCCAACCACAGCTATGTTGATTTACACAGGTAAGAGCTTATCTGACAATCAAGTGAACAAGGCTTTAAAAGGAGAAGAGATAGCACTCCCCAAAGGTGCAGAGATTAACATTGAAAGAGGAAACAAGTTCATCACCTTATGCAAGGCAGCCAAGATGGATGTTTCTTTCATCACTAAACGCTACTTCATTAGAGGCTTCAACAAATGCGCTGACAGAATAGGAGAAGAGAAAGCGTTTATGGCATTGGATAAATTAAAGTACATGGAACTGACTGATGAGAAACTAAAGCAAGTAAAAGATGAAGCGGATTTTAAAATAATGCTTGACGAAGCTCTAAAAGCATAATACATACTACGGAGCAAGCCCATGTGACAGGTGGGCTGCTCTACTTAAAATTCTTGGGTTTGGCATTTCAACCTTATAGAACTATCTCAAATTACCCATTATATGAACTTTAGACATATCTAAGATTCTATAATTGGGGTTACTGCTAACAGATTTTTAAAAGCCAACAATATATGATAACCAAGTTAGATATTCAAGAGAAAGATGGATTCCTTATCATGGAGGACTTCCCTACGAACTGCATCTTTAACAAAGTCAAAACAGGTTGCGGTGCTACGACCATAGCACTTACCAATAGCGAGAATTACATTATCGCTGTTCCAACTACTGAACTGATTGAGAACAAATGCTATCCAATTAAAGATGCAGAAGGCAATGTGAAGTTCTGGAAGAAACATGAGCGCAGGGCAGGGTTAAGCCCTATTGTTGCTAACCTGTTTGGTTTATATGGAAATTTCACCTTAGAACTAAAGAAGAAGTTAAAGGACTATCTATCTTCCACAGGAATTAAAAAGATTATTTGCACCTACGACAAGATAGATAAGCTGATGGAGTTTATCAATCCTATAGAATTTAAACTAATGATTGATGAATACCATAACTTCCTTAAACAATACTCATTCAGAGACAAGGCTATTAATGGGGTGTTGGCTCACTTTAAAGAGTTCAAATCCTATTGCTTCTTATCAGCTACCCCTATTCCAAACAATTTGAAGCCAGCAATCTTCAATGACATTACAGAGTACATGGCTGATTGGAATACAACAGATGAGATTACAGTTTATCCTTACCATACAAACACACCTTATATGGTAGCCGCCAAGTTCATCAAGACCTACCAAGCTAAAGGCTGTCTGAATGTAAACGGCATTGAAAGCAAGGAAGCATACTTCTTTATCAACAGCGTTACTGAAATCAAAGCCATACTTAAACATGACGCAATTAACAGAGGATGATTATAGATTATCTGTGCTGACAATCCTAAAAACAGAAAAACTTTGGAAGGATATACTATATCAAGTTCTGCTGACGCTCCCAAGAAATTCAACTTCATCACTTCCAAATCATTTGAGGGTGTGGACTTCCATTCTGAAACAGGATTATGCTTTGTGGTCAGCAATGTTCAGAACAGGCACACATTGGTCAGCATTGATATGGATATACCTCAGATTGTGGGAAGAATCAGAACCAAGTCCAATCCATTTAGAAATAAAGTAGTCCACATCTTCAACACTAAAGCTACTGACCATTACACGACATTTGAAGATATGAAGCTGATAGTGGATGAGGAAGTAAAGGCTGCACAAGAAAGGGCAGATATGCTTAATAATGCCAAGCTATCAGAAGCAGCAATCAAGCAACAGGTTAATGAGATTAAGAAAGTTGGGGTTGAATCTTACCTATCCTATCAAGAGAATAAATTTATCATTAATGATATGGTAGCCAAGTTGCAGCTTTACAGCTACTATATTGCTACTGTGGTTTACCAATCAGACAAATCATTAAGAGAAACCTATGCCCAATCTGGAATAGTAACAACTAAAGGTAAATGGCATATCGCTCCAGAGAAGTTTGTCAAGGAATTAATTGCAAAGCCAACATTCAGAGAATTACATAAACGATATTGTGAAATCAAAGCAAATCCAATGACATTCGACTTGCAATCCATTGATATAGAACATGAATACCCTATTTAGGCAGGGCTTACCGCCAACTTGGAGTGAAAGAAATTCAAAGCGATTGCGAACCATCAAAATCCATCCAAGAGGCTTTAGGTGAAGCATAAACCTATCTCATAAGATGATTACATAAGTTTATAGTGTAAACGAGCGACGAGGTACACTACATTATTATCCCCCCTTATAGCTCTTAAATAAAAAGAATGCTTTAGAAATGTAGTCTGATGGCTGACAGAAATAAGCATTCTTATTAATCCAAGAACAGGCACGATGCACTATTGCCACAGCCTACCCAATAATTTACTAATGCTCCTCATTTCCTTTGAAAGAATCTTTAGGGAAAGACATAGGACAGCCTAAGATGCAAGCGAAGAAATTCACTTGTGATTTTAGGTCTGTTCTTGTTAAATCCATTCAATCAATAACCATTTAATTCAATTTCATTATGAGAGATTTAGTAATTATGCCAGCTATGGCACAGCGTAGAGAATCATTAAACATGGGTGAGTTTGCAGAAGAAGCAATCATTGTGGAAGAAGTTGCAGCACCCAAAAGAGTAAACCATTTCATTGAAGCCAATACACAGGAAGTAACCTTGCAGCACTTACAACAAGACTGCATCATTCCAAGTTTTGCATCAATGGAAGAAACCATTAGTCACCAATCCTTTATAGGTGCAGTAGTGGATGCAGCTAAGGATTACTTTCATGGAGAACAGTTTGATATGCCAGAGATTAGAATCTCACACCCTATCAATGGCAGAATACCAAGTGCATTAGGTAAGAAAGCTTCTGAACTGACTGATGAAGAGAAGACTTTGTTCTATCAAAGAATGTGTTTCTGCTTTGAAATCCCATCCATCGTACACGATGAATACGGTAATCGTTTAGCTTTATCCATTGGTGGAGTGAGAGCATATAACGAGATTAACCTATACAGTAAGAAGTCTGTTGAGAGATTTAAAATCTTCATAGGATTTAGGAATAGAGTTTGCAGTAATCTTATGCTTACTACTGACGGTTTACAAGATAAGATAGAAGTCTTAAATGTACAGGAACTATATGCAGATGCATTGAATCTGTTCCATGCTTACAACCCATCCAAAGACCTGCATCTGTTAAGGACACTTGGGCAAATGTCAATCTCAACAAGTGAGTTCTGCCAGATAATAGGCAGGATGAGATTATATCAAGCTCTTACACCCAACCAACAGAAACGCTTACCTCGTCTATTGTTGGGAGACAGTCAGATTAATGCAGCTTGCAGAGCATTCGTTTCTGATGTGAACTTTAAGAGTACAGGGGACAGCATTACAGGCTGGCAGCTCTTAAACCTACTCAATGGTTCTGTAAAGTCAAGTTACATTGATAACTTCTTGGAGAGGAATCTTAACTGCACAGAGTTCGTACAGGGCATCCAACGTGCTAAATTAGGAGATAGTGAATACGCTTGGTTCTTGGGCTGAGTGGATTGTTGATTGAGAGAGGAAAGGGCAGCTATTAGGTTAGTTGTCCTTTCTTTATTTCTACCAACCTATTAAACATTGTACATTATGGATATAGATTATACTGTGGGTGAAGTGGAACTGTCCTACAAACCCAAATTCAAGAAGCTGCATAAGGTAGTCAGTTCAGAGGATGCTTATAGATACTTGCTTCCTACCTATAAGGAGGGTACAATCTGTTACAAAGAATACTTCAAAGTTCTGTTCTTGAACCAATCCAGCCAAATCTTAGGCTACACTCTTATATCAGAGGGTGGAATTACTGAAACTTGTGCTGATGTAAGAGTTATCCTGCAAGCCGCATTGCTCACCAATTCAGTAACTATCATTCTTGCACATAACCACCCAAGCGGTAGCATGAAACCAAGTAGGCAGGATATGGAGATTACTAAACAGGTCAAGGATGCAGCCCAACTTATGAGGATTAAAGTTTTAGACCACATCATACTTACAGATACAGGATATTACAGTTTCGCTGATGAAGGACAGTTATAGCGTATCATCTTAAAAAGGACATTCAATTTTTAAGTTGGGTGTCCTTACTTACATAAGCTGAATGTTCGTTCAGCATTTGTAACCAACTATTAATAATTGTGAATTATGAAGACATACATAGCATATCTAAGGCAATCCACCATGAAGCAACAAATCTCAGGTCTTGGTGTAGAAGCACAACGAGAGATTATACACAACCATGTGAAGAACCAGCCTATACTTGTTGAGTACATTGAAACGGAGAGTGGGAAGAAATCTAATAGACCTCAACTTCTTGCAACTTTGGCGATGTGCAGGAAAACCAACTCTATTCTGATTGTAGCCAAATTGGATAGACTATCAAGAAATGTAGCGTTTACTTCCAAGCTGTTGGAGAGTGATGTTGAGATTGTGTTCTGTGACTTTCCACAAGCCAACAGATTAATTCTGCATATCATCAGCAGCATAGCCGAATATGAAGCAGGATTAATCAGTCAGAGAACCAAACAGTCACTTCAAGCCAAAAAAGCAAGGGGTGTAAGGCTCGGTAAATCGGAGAACTTGATGAGTAAATTTGAACAAGCTGTTCAACATAGTATCATTACCAACAAGGCTAAAGCAGATAACAATCCAAATAACATGAGAGCGATAGCACTGTTACGGTCGCTGTCAATGCAAGGCAAATCATTATCTGAAATGACTTGTCTGTTGAATGAGCAAGGCTTTGTTACATCTAAGGGATGCAAGTTTCAGATTACACAAGTCAAGAGATTACTTGTCAGAGCAGGGTTGATGTAGTGAAATCACTTTGAAAGGCAGGACAAATTTAGAGCAAAGGTTAGTCTTATATACCCCAATCCAAGTTTGTCCTGCCTCTAAATTCAGTCGGAGAAATTGACTTTAGCTTTATAAATCCATGTGGGTAACAAATTCTAAAATTCACTTCTTATAAGGGGAATACCATTTTGATACCCGCATGGATTTACAGAGTATGGATGCAAATCTTATTAAATATCCCGTTCAGACCATGTTTGAGAGCATGGAAGTTACTATTAATCCTCACTTCATGCCTATTAATTTAGAACCTTTCGCTATCTTTGCACCAATTCCAATGAACTGATGCGTCAAGGAGTTGGAAGGACATATTTAACGAAAGGTGTTATTGAAATTATCTTCCATTCTCAAATCTCGCAAATTTGACAACGGTACGAAGATGATAGCAGTAGCGCCACATCATGGATATATACCTACCCAATCTTTGGGCTTAGATATTATCTTATGGTGTGGGCTATTGTTTTATCCGTACCAAAGGCAATGCGAGAGCCTGAGAATGAGATAAGACAGTACGTTCCCACACCTTTTTATTTTATAACAGCTTATCGTAGGGAACAGGTGAGCAGAATAAGTCAACAAATATGAAAGCGAAAGATTGGTTCATTCTAATTTTTGCACTAATATGCTTACTGTTTTTTAAATTTGCTTCTTAGGAGCTGCAATCATTAAAAACTTACCATTAATAATAATAGGAATTATCGTCATTGTTATTATATACTACATTATATCATCACTTTAACAATATGGATATATTCTCAGTTTTTACAGCAGGCCTATTCATTGGAGGATTTATTATAGTTATTATCATGTGCAGTTTTAAAGATTAAATTTTAATTAACAATGAGAACATTTAGATTATTAGCAGCCTCATTATTGGTTGCATTAAGCATGGGAGTTAGTTCCTGTGGCGATGATGTTACGAACGAAATTATTCAACAAGAGCCAGACAATACTTTGGAGTTGTTGCTTGGTACTTGGCAGGGAACAGGTGAAGCAGAGGGTGAAACACTTACCTTTAACAAAGACGACACCTATACAGAAATAAGTGAGAATGAAACTCTAAACGGTACATTTGAGTACTTCCCTAACAGATATATGTTTGTTACTTACTATACAACTGATTGGGGAGAGGAGAATACCATTTACACAGTAGTTAAGATAACAATCTCTGAACTATACCTTAACGACAACGGACATAGTGATATAGTAATTTATAAACGTAAATAATAACCAATTTAGCAACAATGAGAACATTAAGATTCTTAGGAATGACCTTGTTAATGGTCATGTTAGCTGTAAACTTTACAGCTTGTAGCGATGATGAAGAAGAACAGACAATCATTGACCAAGCCAACCTTATAGGTAAATGGCAGACCACTTGGGAGAAGATTCACAAAGTGGAGAATGGCAAGGAAGTGGTTACCTCTGATGAAGCCTACACCAATGGCTTAAGAGAGTTCAAAGCTGACGGTACTTGTACAGAAGGCTATGCGGACGGTGGATATACAGAAACAAGTCGCTGGTCTTTGAAAGGCAATAAGCTGACTATCTCTTACGATGACGGTTATTCGGATGTCCTTACTATCAATGAGCTTACAGCTAATAAATTGGTTCTCGCCTTTGAGGATTGGATAATACGGATGACGGTGGTTTAGAGTTAGACGACATTACTACGACCACCTACAAGAAGATTAACTAATTGCCAAACTAATTTAAGGCAGGGCAGCATTTGAGGGAACTCTTATGCTGCTTCTCTTTTATAGAATGTTCCACAACACCCCATTCGCAAGAATATAACAACCAAAGCATTGCTATTAAAAGAGGAATAATTACCTTTGTCTTAAACTCATAATCAAACAAATTATGGAATACATCAACGAATTTCACAAAGAATGGATAGAACGCACTCGTCAATCAATAGCCTCTTGGAGCAAGCGACCTGCATCGCCAGAAGAAGTAAGGAAGCAGCAGGAGAAACTGAATCAACAGAGGGCTATAAGAGAAGACAAACAGAAGAACTGATAAAGTTTGCCAATGACAATGGTCTATGGATTGACTTATCACACCTCAATATTACTTATATGGATAGAGGTGGTGAGAATGAAGTGTTCCATGATGGTAATGTGTCTGTTGTAAAATTAAATAACTTTGAGTACGCAGGGGATGATTTAGAGAACTTCTTCATCCGCATTGCTGCACATAACAAGTTCTTTGGCAATGTGCCTTATCAAATGATAGGCTTCGCTTATAACAGTCAGCAAGAATTTTGCGCAGTTCTCGTACAACCTTATATATTAGCTGAACGAGAAGCTACGGAAGACGAGATAGCTGCTTATATGCAAGCATTAGGCTTTGAAATGGACTATTACGACGAATACCATAATTCGGATTATGAAGTGTTTGATGCAGTTCCCAATAATGTACTTTATGGCATAGACGGAGATTTATACTTCATTGACACGCAAATTAGATTACGGTCTTAACTCCATTAGGAGTACTCTCATCTAAAGGGTAACGCATAGGCATTTGCCCATGATGCAGCCCTTTTTGATAATTCGTTCTTTTATTTACTAACAAGGAGTTTACCCATTGCTATTATAGCATTGATTAATAACAGCTTGCAAATACTTACAGGGATGCTGTGTCGCTGCTTCTTACGGTATGACGGACACTATGGGTCGTATGCACTCAGACGCTCAGTTCGCTGGTTCTTCATCAGTTCCTGCTCACGTAGAAATGATGGGATTCCTGGGTATCGGTAACAACCCGATGGTAGGATGTACAGTGGCTTGTGCGGTTGACGTGGCTACTGCCTTGAACAAGTAATATAATACATTACTAATATATAAATCCCTGTAACTATAATGGTTATAGGGATTTTTATTTTATATCCATTACAATACTTATCTCCCTATTCTGATACTCATTTCTTCTTATAATAGGCGGTGATTGAATGATGGCAATAAAATAAAAGCGCAATTCAGATTGCTAATGAGTTGTGCTTTTATTACTTTTTGTCTTTGGTATCTTAGTGTTAAACGAATAACTACATACGCACTATGAAACAGATATTATTTTTATTACTAATAACCCTATGTTCTTGCCATTCCACTACTTCTAAGAAAGGGCAAGAAAATGAAGCAGACAGCATCCTATTACAAGAAGAGTTGTATCCAGACAGTATTTTTAAATTTAAACCTATTCCAACGAAAGAAGAACAAGAACAACCATCGGAAACAACCTCCTTTGTCCTGCAACCTATTCCGCGTGATATTCCTACGGGAGAAGCCGTCAGCCCTACTTCACTTTCCATGCAGACAGAATACGATTATTATCCACTGTCAACTACAGAAGTGAAACTAACCGTTACCAATTATTCCCAACAAGAGTATATGTGTGGAAACGATTACAGCCTTACCTATTACAATAATGATAAACGACAATGGGAAACATTGCCAACCGACCCGATTATTGAAGATATAGCTTGGATATTAGACCCTGAATATCCTTCAGGAGAACAGACAATCAAGCTTTATACTTCCAAAGTTCCTAATCGTGCTGGCAAATATCGTATCTACAAAACTTTCAACAGAAACGCCCAAGTTGCTTATGCAGAGTTTGAATTAGTTGATGAAGCCGGAGCCAAACGGCTGAGAAAACAGATGGATGCCGCCTCTTGGAATGGCAAGACAATTTCATCACAGAATATTTATGGCTCTGGTATGCGCGGTGATTCAATCTTTGTGGATCTGATTAATAATTCCATTCATTTTCAAAATTATTCAGAAAGGAGATGCTTAACTATTCTGCCATTAACTATGGAGCAGTACGCAAACCTTCCCCCTTTACACAAAGAGCATATACCGACACACTGCAAATAAGCATGAAAACCGAGAAGCCTGTTTACCCGATTGGAACAGAAAGTGTAAATGTAATACTAACCAACAAGAACTTGAGCCAACAAAATTTATTCTTTGGCGAATATTATTTTGTAGCACGCAAACAGGGAGAACAATGGATACCATTACATGACAACAGTTTGGTGCACGACATTGGCATTATATTGAAACCTGACGGTGATTACCATTTCAAAGCCAAACTCTATCCATTGTTCAATGACAATACTTCCGGTCAATATCGGGTTTACAAGGAAGTGGAATTTAACGGTATAAATAAGAAGTGGTATATGGCAGCAGAATTCAAGATTGAATAAAAATAATAGCATAAAACCATTACTGTTTTTCAGACAGATTAATATCCTTACAAGTATCTGTCACGCCTATATACCTGTTATAAGAAAACAAAAGCCATACACAATAACAGATAAAACGAAGTATAACCTATTAGTTCTCAGCATGAAACTTTTAGTTTCGCTAAAGGAAACAAAAAATCCCAACTGGCAAAACATCTATTTTCCTTTCACTATCTTTATATTAAGTATAGAATGCGGCTCAGCACAGTCAAGTTTGAAAACTGTGTTTTCACTTGCCTCTGCTCTCGCCTTTCACTATCTTTGCCGCATGAAAACGGAATTAAAGGAAAACGGAGGGCTCCCGGCACATATACTCTGGACGCTTGCTATCGTGGCAGGCGTCTCTGTAGCCAATCTGTACTATAACCAACCCTTGCTGAACGTAATACGCCACGAGTTGGGCGTGTCCGAGTTCAAAACCAACCTTATCGCCATGATAACGCAAGTGGGCTATGCTATCGGTTTGCTGTTCATCGTGCCATTGGGCGACCTCTACCAGCGGAAAAAGATTATCCTGACAAACTTTACCTTATTGATATTCTCGCTCATCGCCATAGGTGCGGCCCCCGACATCTACATCATATGGGGAGCTTCGCTCATCACCGGAATCTGCTCCATGATACCGCAGATCTTCGTGCCGATAGCTTCCCAGTTTTCCCGTCCGGAGAATAAAGGACGCAACGTAGGCATCGTCATATCCGGTCAGCTCACCGGCATACTCGCCTCGCGCGTCGTCAGCGGGTTTGTCGGCGAAGTGCTGGGTTGGCGCGAAATGTACTTCATTGCGGCAGGCATGATGCTGCTGTGCGCCATTGCCGTACTGAAAATACTGCCGGACATACAGCCTACATTCCGGGGAAAGTACGGCGATTTGATGAAATCCCTGTTCTCCCTTATCAAAGACTATCCGTCTTTGCGCATCTACTCCATACGCGCAGGCATTGCATTCGGCTCTTTCCTCGCGATGTGGTCGTGCCTCGCATTCAAAATGGGACAAGCCCCGTTCTATGCCGACAGTGATGTTATCGGCATTTTGGGACTGTGCGGAATAGCAGGTGCATCTACCGCATCCCTCGTAGGGAAATATGTGAAAAAGTAGGAATACGCAACTTCAACTTTATCGGCTGCGGTCTGATTCTGCTGGCATGGACATCGCTCTACTTCTGCGGCAACACCTATGCCGGCATCATCGCCGGCGTGCTACTGATAGATATCGGCATGCAGTGCATCCAGCCCAGTACCAATACGAAGCATTTCGATTATATGCCCTTCGGCATCCAACCGGGTAAACACTATTTTCATGACAACCTATTTCACCGGCGGTTCATTGGGGACCTTCCTCGCCGGCAGTTGCTGGCAGACCTGGGGCTGGGTAGGAGTAGCAGGCATAGGCACGGTGCTGACCCTGCTGTCTCTTCTGATTACCATCTGCCATAAAGAGCAACAGCATGCCCGTTCCCTTGATATTTTTCATAGAAAACACAAAAGAAATTTCAAATTGCTTTGATTTTCTTCATAATTATTATACATTTGTCGAATACAGATTTAATTAATAAACATTTATCTAAAATCATCTAATTATGGAAACACACAAGAAAATCACAGTGACAGGGGTTCTTTCCGAAGGTATCGGCTTAGGCATTAAAAATGCAGTATCCATGTTGGGAGCTACTGTTCTCTGGCTGCTCACCATTTGGATTCCTTACCTGAATGTAGGCACAACCATCGCTATGAACACCATTCCCATTGAATTGAGCAAAGGAAAGGTTATTTCCCCCTTATTCATCTTCGACGGGAAATACCGTAAGTACATGGGGGAATATTTCACCTTGATAGGTTTGATGTACCTTGCCATTATTCCCGCCTTGTTTTTCATGATTATACCGGGGATCATCATATCCATAGGCTGGTCGCTCGCAATCTACATCTTACTCGATAAAGGCGTGGCTCCAGGCGAAGCCATGATTCGAAGCAACAAAGCCACTTACGGTTACAAATGGACTATCTTCGGCGTATCATTCCTGTTGGGACTGGCTTTCTATGTCCTTATGATGATTATCTTCAACATAGCAAGCGGCGGATTTGCAATGCTCCTTCTCTTCATCATCGCCATTGTATACACTGTGGCAGCACTTGGATGTACCGCTGTCATTTACCGCAACCTGACGGCAGAAGCACAGCCGGAAGCAACGGAAACTGCGGCAGAAGTATAAACAGCTATTGAAAAACACACCCAAAAGCCCCTTTCGCTTTTAAGAGGGTATGTCAAAACTAAAATTCGCTTACGATTTTTTTAGGCACGGAATTACACAGAATTCACGGAACACAAATTACACGGAAAACACAGATTTTCTTTATTCTTTTTTCGTGAAATCCGTGTAATTCCGTACCTAAAAGAAATCATTAAATGTATTTTGACACCCTCATACGGAACAGCGAAAGGGGCTATTGTCTGTCGATATTTCCTCTTCTTATCTCGATACCCGTCCCGATGTATTTCCATTCATCAGGCTTTCCACCTCATCCACCGTCACCAGATTGAAGTCTCCATAAACGGTATTTTTTAATGCGGAAGCGGCAAGAGCAAAATCCAATGCCTTCCGGTCATCATCCGGATAAGTGATCAGACCGTATATCATACCACCCACAAAAGCATCACCAGCGCCTACACGGTCTGTTTCATGTTCAATATCATAAATGCCTGTATGCTTCAAAGTGCCATCGGAATAAAGAACAGCAGCAAGCACGTTATGATTGGATGTTATGGAATTACGCAATTCCAGAAACACTTTTTGACAACGCGGGACAAGTCGCTCCACCTCTTGTCCGAACTTCTCGAAAGATGGCAAATCAGACTCAAAAGAAACATCGGCGGTATCAACAGCTCTAAATCCTACGGGCTGTATGCCGAGAATCTCCTGATACTCAGGTTCTGCGCCGAAAATGACATCGCTGTACTGCACCAACGGCTGCATCACTTCGGCAGCAGTACAACCGTAGTTCCAAAGTTTCTTGCGGAAATTCAAATCACACGAGATGGTAAGCCCCATACGGTCGGCTATTTCAAGCGCTTCCCGGCAAGCGTCGGCTCCCTCTTGCGAAAGGGCGGCAGCAATGCCCGACCAATGAAACCAGCCTGCATCGGCAAAAATGGTTTCCCAATCGATCATACCCGGACGAAGCGTGGCGAAAGAAGAACCCTCGCGGTCGTACACCACATTGGAGTTTCGGAAAGCTGCGCCGCATTCCAGATAATACAATCCCAAACGTTTACCGCCAAATACAATACCGTCCGTCCCCAGCCCACTGGCACGAAGCGAATTGATACATGCACGCGACACGGCATTATCGGGCAGACGGGTAACAAATTCCGTAGGAATGCCGAAGTGCGCCAAAGACACTGCCACATTAGCCTCACTGCCACCATATGTAGCAATAAATTCATTAGTCTGCGAAAAGCGGCGGAAACCGGGCGTAGTAAGCCGTAGCATAACTTCACCGAAAGTAACGACTTTCTTATCGGTGGAAAGGGATTTCTTTTTCATAAGTCTTATATATTCAAAAGCATCAATGGGAAGTCAAATATACTATCAAAATTCCAAGTAAACGCAAAGAATTGATAATATTTATTGGCAGAAATGGAAAATAGAAAGGTATTAGGCAGTTTTGTTGTATTTTTGTCACGTCATATTTACAGTAAGATTATCGCATGAGTACAACAAAGAAAATTCCTTCCCCTCTTGTATCCTTTCTCCCCATCGTCCTCTTAATAGGAATGCTGTTTGCCACCATCCGCACTTTCGGCAGTGACGCTTTGAGCGGCGGAAGCCAGATATCCCTGCTCACCACCACAGCCGTTTGCGTCTTTATAGGCGTAGCTTTCTACCGGATTCCCTGGAGAGATTACGAAATAGCCATTACCAACAATGTGGCGGGAGTGACTTCCGCCATTATCATACTGCTGATTATCGGTGCGCTGAGCGGCGCATGGATGATTAGCGGAGTAGTCCCTACTCTCATATACTACGGAATGCAGATTATACATCCGGACTTTTTCCTCACCTCTACCTGCGTTATCTGCGCATTGGTGTCCATCATGACGGGAAGTTCGTGGACCACCATCGCCACTATCGGCATCGCCCTCCTGGGAATAGGCAAGGCGCAAGGGTTTGAAGAGGGCTGGATTGCAGGTGCCATTATTTCGGGAGCGTATTTCGGCGATAAAGTATCGCCGCTGTCGGATACAACGGTACTTGCCGCATCCGTCACGGACACTCCGCTGTTCCGCCATATCCGCTACATGATGATTACCACCATTCCGTCGCTCGTCATTACGCTGGTTATCTTTACGGTAATGGGATTTGCCTGCGAAACCAGCGGTACAGAGCAGATAGCCGAGTTTACCGCATCGCTGAATGCCAGATTCCACATTACACCGTGGCTGCTGATTGTTCCGGTGGTTACGGGAATATTGATTGCACGCAAAGTACCCTCTATCATCACCCTGTTTCTATCCACACTTCTGGCTGCAACTTTCGCTATTATATTTCAGCCCGAACTGCTGCACGAGATTTCCGGAAACAATGATTTGTTTGAAGGGACAATGATGAGCCTGTACGGCAGTACCAGCCTGCAAAGTGACAGTGCCATGCTGACTGAGCTGATTGCCACACGGGGCATGGCAGGAATGATGAACACGATATGGCTCATTATCTGCGCCATGTGTTTCGGTGGAGCAATGACGGCAAGCGGTATGCTGGGAAGCATCACTTCCGTATTCGTCCGGTTCATGAAGAATACGGTCAGTGTGGTAGCATCCACCGTCGGTTCGGGAATATTTCTCAATCTTGCCACAGCCGACCAATACATCAGCATCATCCTTACCGGAAACATGTTCAGCAACATTTACGAGAAGAAAGGATACGAAAGCCGCCTACTGAGCCGCACCACGGAAGATGCCGTTACCGTAACCTCTGCCCTCATCCCGTGGAACACGTGCGGAATGACTCAGGCCACCATTCTGAGCGTACCCACACTAACCTATCTTCCTTATTGTTTCTTTAACCTCATCAGCCCGCTGATGAGCATACTCGTTGCGGCAATCGGATATAAGATAGTGAGAAGGAAATAACTTCATAGCCCCGCCGCCAACTCCTTAAATCTCATAAAATTAAAAAAGAGAGTGAACAATCGCGGATGGGCATTGTTCTTGCAATAAACTTATAACGAACAATATAATTTAAACCTAAACAAAAATTAAGTATGAAAAAGTTTATTGCATTAGCAGCATTAGTATTGACGAGCATGGTGACAACCACCGTGTATGCACAAGAGAGTAACGCACAACGCCGTGCAGACCGCAAAGCCCAAAGAGACGCAGAGCGCGCACGCCTGAAAGCGGAACAGCAGGCAGCCGACGCGGTCTCCTACGATGATGCCGTAGCAGCGCTGAAAGCACAGAAGTTTGTATTGGAAGCCAATCAGGTAATGTTCCGCAACGGGCAGACGGCTTTCGTCACTTCCAACACAAACTTCGTATTGGTAAATCAGGCACGCGGTACGGTACAGGTGGCTTTCAACACGGTTTATCCCGGTCCTAACGGTATCGGCGGCGTAACAGTGGACGGGACGGTATCGGACATGAAAATGTCTACCGACAAACGCGGCAACATCAACTGCAATTTCAGCATCCAGGGTATCGGCATCTCCGCACAGATATTCCTTACGCTGACCAACGGCGGTAATAATGCAACCGTTACCATCAGCCCGAACTTCAACTCCAATACTATGACTTTAAGTGGCAGCCTGCTGCCGTTGAACCAATCGAATATCTTTAAGGGACGTTCCTGGTAGGCCTATTACAATATATATATTCCCAACTCCGCTGCAAGTCGCTTAAAAAGTGTACATTTGCAGCGGAGTTTTATATATTATATTCATCATGAGAGAATTTATCATCGCGGACAATCAAGATATAACCAAAGCAGGCATGATGTTTCTGTTGAGCAAACAGAAAGACACCGCCTTGCTGCTGGAAGCCGACAATAAAGCGGAGCTTATACAACAGCTACGGTTACATCCCGAAGCGGTGGTTATATTGGACTATACACTGTTTGACTTTACCGGCGCCGATGAACTGATTGTATTGCACGAACGCTTCAAAACAGCGGACTGGTTACTGTTTTCCGACGAACTGAGCGTCGGCTTTCTGCGACAAGTATTGTTCAGCAGCATGGCATTCGGAGTAGTGCTGAAGGACAATTCCAAAGAAGAGATACTCACAGCACTGCAATGCGCTTCACGTAAGGAACGCTTTATATGTAATCACGTCAGCAACTTATTACTCTCGGGAAATAACCAGTCGGCTGCTCCCCACCCCACTCTGCAAAACGCTCTGCTGACGCCTGCCGAAAGAAGTATTCTGAAAGAGATTGCATTAGGAAAAACGACCAAAGAAATAGCAGCCGAAAGAAACCTCAGTTTCCATACCGTGAACAGCCACCGGAAAAATATCTTCAGAAAACTGAATGTGAACAATGCCTACGAAGCTACGAAATATGCTATGAAAGCGGGTATTGTGGATTTGGTGGAGTACTATATCTGATTTCCCCGCTTCCGATGCAAAGCTTGGCAGCCTCATCATATACAACGCCAAACTGACCGGGAGCTATGCCCTGCAACTTCTCATCTGAAACAATACGATAGCCTGTTTCGTCCTGCCACAGCCTGCCGCCGATAAATCCGGGAGCATGGCGTATCTTGAACGTAACCGGAATCTCATCTTTAATGCCTTCCCACGGATTTTCCGTAATAAAATGAAAATCCTGCATACTGAACTCATGTCCGTATTGCAGTTCCGTATCATATCCGTGCGACACATAAATTACATTCTCGTCCGTATCTTTACGAACCACAAACCAAGGTCCGCCACTCAAGCCCAAGCCTTTACGCTGACCGATAGTATGAAACCAATAACCGCGATGCGTACCCAGTATCTTTCCCGTTTCCAACTCAACAATCCGGCCTTCCTTTTCTCCGAGGAAACGACGGACAAAGTCATTATAATTAATCCGTCCCAAGAAACAGATTCCTTGACTGTCTCGTCTTCGGGCACTGGGCAACTGAGCTTTCAAAGCAATATCGCGCACTTCCTGTTTCATCAGTCCGCCCAACGGGAACATCAGTTTGGACACTTGCAGGTAGTCTATCTGCGCAAGAAAGTCCGTCTGGTCTTTTACGGGGTCGAGGGCTGTTCCCAGCCAGGTCTTTCCATTCTGCAGAACGGTAGTAGCATAATGTCCGGTTGCCGTAAAGTCGAAGTGCCTGCCGACCTGCTGTTCAAAGCAACCGAATTTAATCAGCTTGTTGCACATCACATCCGGATTCGGAGTGAACCCGCGGCTAACTTTTTCAATAGCATAAGCGGCTACATTATCCCAGTACTCCCGATGTAAATCGACAACTTCCAGCGAAAGACCGTAACGGCGCGCTACGGCAGAAGCCATCTCCAGGTCTTCCTCTGCCGAACAGTCCATATACTCGGCATCATCCTTTCCTATCTTTATATAAAACAGAGAGGGACGGTGACCTTGCTCACAAAGGAGATGTACGACAACCGAACTGTCAACACCCCCGGATAATAAAACGGCAATATTCATATTAATAATGTATCTAACATTTCATCCGACGAACAAATGGTTTCATCGGATGAAATGCTCTTTTGTTCCGGACTTAAATTTTCTCCAACGCTTGGGACAAATCATCCAACAAGTCATCTATATGCTCCGTCCCTACTGAAAGGCGTACCGTTCCCGGCTTGATGCCCTGCTCTGCCAATTCCTGTTCATTCAATTGCGAATGGGTGGTAGTAGCGGGATGTATGACAAGCGACTTTACATCTGCCACATTTGCCAATAATGAGAATATCTGCAAGTTGTCAATAAATGTCTGAGCTTCCTTCTCTCCACCCCTTACCTCAAAGGTAAAGATGGAACCTGCTCCTTTCGGGAAATACTTCCGGTATAACGCATGGTTCGGATGATTTGGTAAAGACGGGTGGTTCACAGCCGCCACTTTAGGATGATTCTTCAAAAACTCCACCACTCTCAGCGCATTCTCCACATGGCGTTCCACACGCAAAGAGAGTGTTTCCAAACCCTGCAAAAGAACAAAGGCATTGAAAGGACTGATGGCAGCTCCGGTATCGCGCAACAAAACGGCACGGATACGGACAGCATATGCAGCCGCACCTGCCGCATCGGTAAAGCGCACGCCATGATAGCTCGGATCGGGTTCGGTCAGTTGCGGAAATTTACCGGAAGCCACCCAATCGAACTTGCCGCCATCTACAATAACACCGCCTAAAGAAGTACCATGCCCGCCAATAAATTTTGTGGCGGAATGTATCACAATATCAGCACCATGTTCGATAGGGCGAATCAGATAAGGAGTACCGAAGGTGTTGTCGATAATCAAAGGGATTTTATGACGATGAGCGATTTCGGCAACAGCACCAATATCAATAACATTGGAGTTAGGATTTCCCAATGTCTCGATAAACACGGCCTTTGTATTCTCCTGAATAGCTTTCTCGAAGTTGGATAAATCGCTCGGATCAACAAAGGTGGTCGTGACACCGTAAGCCGGTAATGTATGCGCCAGTAGATTGTATGTTCCGCCATAAATGGTTTTGGCGGCTACGATGTGGTCACCTGCACGCGTAATATTCTCGAAAGCATAGGTCACAGCCGCTGCACCGGAAGCAACCGCCAGCCCTGCAACACCGCCTTCAAGGGCGGCAACACGTTGCTCGAATACTCCTTGTGTGGGATTCGTCAGTCTGCCGTAGATGTTCCCCGGCTCTTGCAACGCAAAGCGGGCGGCTGCATGTGCCGAGTTGCGGAATACATACGAAGTAGTCTGATAAATAGGTACGGCACGCGCATCTGTAGCGGGGTCGGGCTGTTCTTGTCCTGCATGAAGTTGCAGTGTCTCAAAATGTAAATTCTTTGTGTCCATTGTCAGTTGTATTTATGAGAGGATAAAAGCCTGTTTCCAATCCTCCCCGATTTATACTCGGATGTTGCAAAGATAGAGAGATAAAACCAAGCAAGCTATGACATACAATAGGGAATTTTATACCATATTTGTGGTAGATACAAGAAGTATTCGCTATTTTTGCGGACGAAAACCAAATGATATAGAGACTGATGAAGATAAGGAAGCTGTTATATTTTCCCTACTGGGACTCCTTGCACTGACAAGCCTGTTTTCCTGCAGAGAAGACCGTTGGAAAGAATACTATCCGCTGACAGGCGCGACCTGTGGATGGACAGCCTGATGCGGGAAGTCTACTTATGGTACGAGGATATTCCGGCTGCCAACAGTCTGAACTATTTCAGGCTCCGGACGCTTTCTTAAAAAGTATCTTATCAAAAAAACGATAAAGGTTTTTCCACCGTCGATTCAATAATGGATACGCCGTTACCAAGTTATGGTTTTGACTACACATTATATAAAGTGGCTACCAGCGACACAACCTATACTGCCCTCGTATCATACGTGGCAAAGAACTCTCCCGCCAAGGATGCCGGACTGGAACGCGGCAACTGGATAATGCTTGTCGACGGCGACTCCATCACCAAAAAGACGGAAGAAAGGCTTATAGATGGCGGTGCACGAACATTGCGCATCGGAAAGTATGTGATAGTAAAAGAGGAGAACAACGGCGGCACAGAGGGGGATACGGAAAACGGAGAGAACGAAGAAGAAGATAAAGAGGTAGGAATCATACAGGAAACAGGAGATGTTGCACTCCCGGCAGTCCGTCCGGTAACGGAGAGCGCCATCTATGACACAAATTTTATACAACTGGAAGGCACTGATTACAAGATAGCCTATCTGGCATACAACTCTTTCACTGCCGGCACTGCGGAACAGAGTGAGAAGTACAACAATGAGTTACGTGCTTTCTCCCAAGAATGCAAGCAACGCGGCATTAATAATCTTGTACTCGACTTCCGCTATAATTCCGGTGGAGAAATGGAATGCGTGCAACTTCTCGCAGATATCCTTGTACCTGCCGATAAATTGGAAAGCCCTTTTGCTTTCTTGCAATATAATGATAAGCAAAGCGCCCAAAACCGTGACCTGATATTGGACTCCCAACTCTTGCAAGGCGGAGTCAATCTGAATCTGCCCATCGTTTATATCATCACAAGCGGAACCACTGCCGGTGCAGCGGAAATGCTTATTAACTGCCTGAAACCCTATATGAAGGTAGTACTCATCGGACAGACAACCAAAGGAGAATACGTGGCTACGGAAACTTTCATCAATCCCAAATACCCCTGGGCGGTACGTCCGGTCGTATGCGAAGTATTCAACTCCAACGGAGAAGCGGACTATAGCGCAGGCTTTAAGCCGGATATCGCTATCAACGAAACATCCTACCTGCAATACTATCTGCCCTTAGGCGAGCCTGACGAAATTTTGCTCCATACAGCCCTGCAAGTCATAGCTGGAATTGTCGAATTGCCGACCCCAAAAACAGGCACTGCCATAGTCCGGAGTTTCACCACTCAAAAGAACCTGCGCAAGGGGTTGATTGTCAAATAGCAGAAACAATGAATTAAACAACGGAAATAATGAGAAAAATAGTCTTTGCATTGTCGGTTGTACTCACAGTAATGACAGCTTGTGAAGACAATAATGACTCTACCATCAACGGAAACCGCTCTGCCGTACCCTTTTCCCAAATTCAACTATCGGAAAAAAGTGCCTATGAAGCGGGAGTACCTACAGTAACCACCACTCAAACCTACTCATACAGTCAGGGACAATTGACCGGATTCACTATCGTACAAAGTTATTCGGTTCAAGGCGAACCTATGTGCATTGAAAACGCAGCATCAGTAACTTATAGTGAACATCAGGCTGTAGTAACGGATAATTTCGGCAATGTGTCAGTCTATACCCTGGACGACAAAGGATACGCCACCTCATGTACACGACAGGAAAACGGTACGGTCCGCACCTATACTTTCTCGTATTTCACCGCTCCGGAAGGTAAATATTACCTGAAAAACATAACCGAAAGCATCAATGACGGCGTATACGCATCCATCGACATAGACTACGGCAACTATCAGGCATTGCGTATCCTGCAAAAGGACAGATGCTTACGGGCAGGCATATACGGCTACCACTCCGGCAAATGACGGAATAAATAATTTATCAGGAGTTCCCTGCCTGTTTCTCGCCGAATTATATCCGCTTTCGCTACATACAGCCGCTCTATACGGGAAATTCCTGGGAGAGCCGTTTCCTATTTTAATAGATCGGATTATCCCCGATGGAAATAAAGAGGTCACCAATTATATCTTCTCTTTTGCCAAACGCAATCTCATGACTTCCTGCAAAGAGGTCATAAACAGTTACGGCACGGATTATACCCGTACCGTAAGCTATGTGATTGAATAATCATCTGCTAAAGAATTTGCAGAAAAACAGAATGTGATAATCTATGGAATTATTCCAATACGTACCGGTATGACCGCCGGGACGTGTTATAAAATCGTGGTCTATCTTGCACTCCAGCAACCTTTTGTGCAGGTTCCTGTTCACATCAAGGAAGAAATCGCTTTCACCGCAATCGACAATCAGAGCCAAATCGCCGTTCTTCAGTTTATCAACCTGATTGATTACCGTATGACTATCCCATACCGCTTCATTGGCGGCAAGCTCGCCCAACTGCTTCTTCATTTCCCAGTTATCAGGAAACGGACGGATATCCACTCCGCCACTCATACTTCCCGCCGCACCGAATATGTCGCTGTGGCGGATGGCATTCCACAACGCACCGTGTCCACCCATACTCAAACCGCTGATGGCACGCGCACTCTTCTTGGGAATCGTAGCATAATGCTCATCCGTATACTTCACCAGTTCCGAAGAGATGAAAGTTTCATAACGATAAGCGGAATTCCGGGGACTGTCCCAATACCAACTGTTCTTACCATCGGGACATGCGAATATTACGCCTTTTTCATCGGCAATCCGAGGCAGCTCCGGCTTGACACCCATCCACGTACGTGCGTTGCCTCCATAACCGTGCAACAGATAGATTACCGGACAAGCTTGCGGATTTCCGGCAACGGCCTTATCCGGAAGGATATAAACCACCTTTACCTCCCTGTTCATCGAAGGACTTTTTACAAACACAGTGTCTACACGTGCGGCATGTACACTTAAAGCCAGCACTTGCAATAAGAATACGAACAGATAAAGTTTGTTTTTCATGCTATTTTGTTTAATCTTCTTAAGGAACGGCAATATTAATAATAAATATCCAAAAAACATTATCTTTGTACACAAACAATTTGTAATCCAAACATGGAATTTATCATTATTCTATTTCTACTTATCCTGAATGGCATCTTTGCCATGTACGAAATTGCATTAGTATCTTCAAGTAAAGCACGCTTAGAGACTCTTGTAAGTAAAGGAAACAAAAGTGCAAAAGGGGTTTTGAAACAACTGGAAGAGCCCGAAAAATTTTCTATCTACCATTCAAATCGGCATTACGCTGATTGGTATCATATCAGGTGCATATGGCGGCGTAGCCATAGCCGATGATGTAACTCCGCTATTTGCCATGATTCCCGGCCTGGAATTGTATGCCAAAGACCTGGCAATGGTTACTACAGTAGCCGTTATCACCTATTTGTCGCTCATTATCGGAGAGCTGGTTCCAAAATCAATGGCACTGAACAATCCGGAACGCTATGCCACCCTGCTCAGTCCTTTTATGATTATCCTGACAAAAGTATCCTATCCGTTTGTCTGCCTCCTCAGTGCTTCAACCAAACTGACAAACAAGCTTATCGGCATGAAAGACGGGGAAGAACGGCAGATGACACAGGAAGAACTGAAAATGATTTTGCATCAAAGTTCCGAGCAGGGCGTTATCGACAAAGAAGAGACTGAAATGCTGCGTGATGTTTTCCGCTTCTCGGACAAACGTGCCAACGACCTGATGACGCACCGCCGCGATGTAATCGTATTGCACCCCTCCGACACGCAAGAAGAAGTGCTTCGGATTATCCAGGAAGAGCACTTCAGCAAATATCTGTTGGTGGAAAACGGCAAGGACGAAATCATAGGTGTTGTTTCTGTAAAAGATATTATCTTGATGTTGGGTGGTGAGCAACCGTTCAATCTTCGCACAATTGCACGTCCGCCCTTGTTTATTCCCGAAAGTTTGTATGCCAAAAAGGTTTTAGAGCTATTTAAGAAGAACAAAAACAAGTTCGGAGTTGTTGTAGACGAGTATGGCAATACAGAAGGCATTATCACTCTGCACGATTTGACGGAAAGTATCTTCGGTGATATTCTGGAAGAGAACGAAACGGAAGAAGAGGAAATAGTGACCAGAGCCGACGGTTCCATGCTGGTAGAAGCTTCGATGAATATAGATGACTTTATGGAAGCAATGGGGATATTGAATTATGATGACCTGAAGGAAGAGGACTTTACCACTTTAAGCGGACTCGCCATGTTCCTTATAGGACGCATCCCGAAAGCCGGTGACATTTTCAGCTACAGAAACCTGGAGTTTGAAATAATGGATATGGACCGCGGCAGAGTAGACAAACTGCTCGTTATTAAACGGAATGATGAAGAATAACGCCACCGGCGTCTCTTTATATTAATTTAAACCATTAAAGCAATGAAAAAAGTAATGATGATTGCAGCGATTGCCGCTGCATTGGTATCCTGCCAATCAAAAGGAAATCAAAACAACAACACCATGGACGAAGGCGTAATGACTGTTGCCGGCAACGATTCTTCCGCTGTAGCCGTTTATGAAGGCATACTTCCAGCTGCCGATGGTCCGGGTATCCAGTATGTGCTGAGTGTAGACAGTGTAGGTCCTAACGGTGAAAGCGGTTATACATTGGTCACAACTTATCTGGATGCGGAAGGACAGGGAAAAAACACCTCCTTCACCTCCAAAGGAAAACGTCAGGTTATTCAGAAAGACGTCAACAATAATAAGAAAACCGCCTATAAGCTGACTCCCGACAACGGTGACTCTCCCGTGTATTTCGTGGTTGTAAACGATACTACATTAAGACTGGTAAACGATAGCCTGCAAGAGGCTGTAAGCGATTTGAATTATGATATCGTACAGGTAAAGTAAAACAGTTGCCACTGAATATAACAAAGGAAGTTAACTTCATGCCACGCATGATATTAACTTCCTTTCTTTATGATATAAACTTATTACGGTTATCTTCTTAACTCATTATATCAACCAAGCTAACAGAATACTCCGCAACTATTTTCCAACTTATTTCTTCGGAGAAGAGTATCTTGCATTCAGACCGTCCAAAATTTCACGGGTAATGTTATAAATGCTGTCGGCATACAACAGATTGTCAAAACCGGTATTGCTGATAATCATACTGTAACCCTTAGTCTTGTTATACTCCTTCAGGAAAGCATTGATAGAATCACGCAACTGCAAGCTGTTCTTTTCGTTCTCGCTCATCAGTTCAGCCTGCAACTTATTACCTAAGTTCTGCAAATCCTGTTCCAATTTGGCAATACGGTTATACTCCTGCTGGGCGCGTTCCTGCGTCAGATAAGCGTTGTTCTGAACTTTTGTCTGGAATTCCTGTTTCTGACGATCGAGGTCTTTGGCTTTCTGGTTCAAAGTCAAACGTACATTTTCGCTCTTCTTCACCATTGCCTCATTTAAATCGACACAGTAGTTATATTTTGCCAAAAGCGTATCTATTTCTACATAAGCAATTTTCATTCCGGACAGTCCGGCTGCCTGTGCTGATGCATTAGTCGTCTGATTATCCGCTTTACCGGCGCATTGAGAAAATAAAACGATTAGTGCAAGAGCTGCCAAACCGTTTACGAGGTAGTTTAATCTCTTCATAATTTGTAAAAATATTGTTTTTAGTTTATTTAGTTCATACTATCGTTTAAGGCTTTCTCCAGTTCATCGATAGAGAAGCGGCTTTTCTTCTGTGCTTCCCTGTCTTGCGACTGCACGCATCCGATTCCTCTATCACGCATCGCCTTATTACCGCTGACATGTCCGTTAGGAAACTTACCGCCTTTCACAAAAAAGACCTTCACGCCCAATAAAACAATGCAAATAGCAACTATTAACAGAGTTATCAATATTGTATCAAGCATTTCCATTAAAATTTGTTGCACAAAACAGAATATCGTCCGATAAAAAGCATTTGGAATTTGTTTTTACTTTTATCAGCACTGTTTTGTGGGTGCAAATATAGGGCTTTGGTTGGACTAAGCACCCTTTTTTACTCTAAAAAAAGAGAAAGGGAAATAAAATAGCCAATTAATTTAACCATATTTAGCAATAAGAGGTTAATTTGTACAAGATTTGAATTTCAGAAACAGAAGATCAGGATACGCTTCACTTGTGTCCTGGCTGCTATAAACTATTAAGATATGGAAAAAAAGATTTGAAACCGGCTGGCGTATTCCACTATTTCAGAGGAAATCTGCCAGGTAACC
>ENA-OQDL01000386-OQDL01000386.1-human-gut-metagenome-genome-assembly--contig:-NODE-386-length-29125-cov-4.253121_pt1 | contig 29125 bp, 30 predicted proteins | sample MGYA00242782_ERZ504609 | MGnify/ENA primary metagenome ERZ504609 (study PRJEB26092, sample SAMD00036320) | human gut metagenome | host: Homo sapiens | study: EMG produced TPA metagenomics assembly of... | reverse complement strand
CGGAGAATACGTACTTGGCGGCGGAACGATCATTGCGGATAAGTAGGAAACATAAAGAATATTGATAAATACAAAATAAAGAGGAATAAGTTATGATACAGGCGGATATGCATATGCACACATGGTTTTCAACGGATTCCGAAGCCTGTCCATGCGATATGGCAGGGTGAGCAGTCAGAAAGGTGAAACCATTTGCTTTACGGATCATTTTGACAAGGATGATCTGGAATGGGGAGAATGAAGGTATCTTTGATGTGGATGCTTATTTTGTGGAAATGCAGAAACTTCAGGAAGAATATGCAGGAAAACTGAATATCAGGATTGGAATAGAACTGGGACTTAGGACATATCTGAAAGATTATTATGAAGAACTGACGAAGAAATATCCGTTTGATTTCGTGATTGGATCGGTTCACAATGTTCCGTATAAGAAAGATGTGGAAGGGAACATATTATATACTGATCCTGCGGCAGGAAAGCTTTTTACAGACCGTACTGACAAAGAGGCGTACCGTCTGATGATGGAGACAACGCTGGAAAATGTGAGAACTTCGGACTGCTTTCAGACACTTGGTCATTTGGATTATGTTGTAAGATATGGAAAATCAAGGGAAAAAGAATATTCGTATACAGATTATGCGGATATTATAGACGAGATTTTGAAACTATTGATTGAGAAGGAAAAGGGTCTGGAAGTGAATTCGGCCGGATTGAAGTATGGCCTTCCGTTCGCACATCCACATCCGGATGTATTGAAGCGTTATCGTGAGCTTGGCGGTGAGATCATTACGATTGGAGCCGATGCACATAAACCGGAGCATATTGCGTATGATTTTGCAAAGGCAGAAGAAATTTTGAAGTCCTGCGGCTTTAAATATTATACAGAATTTTTTGAACAAAAGCCTGTTTTTAAGCAACTTATATAAAAATAGGAAAACCTCTTGAAATTTTGTATCAGATAAAGTACAATTATTAGCAGTTGAGAGGTCTTGATAGAGCTTCTAAAGGGCTTGAGAAAGATTTCACAATGTAGACTGCATAAGTAGTTAATAAACAAACTTTAGGAGGAATTAATCATGGCAGTAAAAGTAGCGATTAATGGATTTGGACGTATTGGACGTCTTGCATTCAGACAGATGTTCGGAGCAGAAGGATATGAAGTTGTAGCAATCAACGACTTAACATCTCCTAAGATGCTTGCACACCTGTTAAAATATGATTCTTCACAGGGAAAATACGCTTTAGCTGATACTGTAAAAGCAACAGATGATTCTATCATCGTTGATGGAAAAGAAATCAAAATCTATGCTAAAGCTAACGCTGAAGAACTTCCTTGGGGAGAGATCGGTGTAGACGTAGTTCTGGAGTGTACAGGATTCTATACATCTAAAGAAAAAGCATCTGCTCATATCAAAGCAGGAGCAAGAAAAGTTGTTATTTCCGCACCAGCTGGAAACGACCTGCCAACTATCGTATATAACGTAAACCACGAAACACTGAAACCAGAAGATACAGTAATTTCTGCAGCTTCTTGTACAACAAACTGCCTGGCTCCAATGGCAAAAGCTCTTAACGATCTTGCACCAATCGAGTCTGGTATCATGTGCACAATTCACGCTTACACAGGAGATCAGATGACTCTTGACGGACCACAGAGAAAAGGTGACCTCAGAAGATCTCGTGCAGCTGCAGTTAACATCGTACCTAACAGCACAGGTGCTGCAAAAGCAATCGGACTTGTTATCCCAGAACTGAACGGAAAGTTAATCGGATCTGCTCAGCGTGTACCAACACCTACAGGATCTACAACAATCCTTACAGCAGTTGTAAAAGGACATGTAACAGTTGATGAAATCAACGCAGCTATGAAAGCAGCTTCTACAGAGTCCTTCGGATACAACACAGATGAAATCGTATCTAGCGATATCGTTGGAATGAGATATGGCTCATTATTCGATGCTACTCAGACAATGGTACTTCCACTGGAAAATGGAACTACAGAGGTTCAGGTTGTTTCTTGGTATGACAATGAGAACTCATACACAAGCCAGATGGTAAGAACAATCAAATACTTCTCTGAATTAGCATAATTTAGAGCATGAATTAAGACTCACAAAGGGTCCGGTCTTATTGGGCCGGACCCTTTTTGCAGTTATAAAATATATAACCAGGAGGCAGTACTATGCTTAATAAAAAATCTGTAGACGACATTAACGTAAAAGGAAAAAAAGTACTTGTAAGATGTGACTTCAACGTTCCACTTATCGATGGAAAGATTACAGACGAGAATCGTCTTGTTGCAGCACTTCCTACAATCAAAAAATTAATCGCTGATGGCGGAAAGGTTATCCTTTGCTCTCATCTTGGAAAGCCGAAGGGACAGCCGGTTCCAGAATTATCTCTTGCTCCTGTAGCAGTTCGCCTTTCAGAACTCCTTGGACAGGAAGTAAAATTTGCAGCTGATCCGGAAGTTGTTGGACCAAATGCGAAAGCAGCAGTAGCTGAGATGAAAGATGGAGATGTTATCCTCCTTGAAAACACACGTTACAGAGCAGAAGAGACAAAGAATGAAGATGCATTCAGTAAAGATCTCGCTTCTCTTTGCGACGTATTTGTTAACGATGCATTCGGAACAGCACACCGTGCACACTGCTCTAACGTAGGAGTTACAAAATACGTAGATACAGCAGTTGTTGGATACCTTATGCAGAAAGAAATTGATTTCCTTGGAAATGCAGTCAACAATCCGGAAAGACCATTCGTAGCAATCCTTGGCGGAGCAAAAGTTTCAAGCAAGATTTCTGTAATTGAGAACCTTCTTGAAAAAGTAGATACTCTGATCATCGGTGGAGGAATGGCATATACATTCGCAAAAGCACAGGGCGGAACAGTCGGAAAATCCCTTCTGGAAGAAGATTACTGCCAGTATGCACTTGACATGATCGAAAAAGCAAAAGCCAAAGGTGTAAAACTTCTTCTTCCTGTAGATAACGTTGTCGGAGATGATTTCTCTAATGATGCAAATACTCAGGTAGTAAAAGCTGGAGAGATCCCGGAAGGATGGGAAGGACTCGACATCGGACCAGAGACAGCTAAGATCTTCAGCGATGCAGTAAAAGATGCTAAGACAGTTGTATGGAACGGACCAATGGGATGCTTCGAGATGCCTAAATTTGCAAAAGGAACAGAAACGGTTGCAAAAGCACTTGCAGACACAGACGCTGTAACAATCATCGGCGGAGGAGATTCTGCAGCAGCAGTTAACCAGCTGGGATACGGAGATAAGATGACACACATTTCAACAGGTGGTGGAGCTTCTCTTGAATTCCTTGAAGGAAAAGAACTCCCAGGTGTAGCAGCAGCTAACGATAAATAGAATAAGGAGATTTGGAAAGATGGCAAGAAAGAAAATCGTAGCCGGAAACTGGAAAATGAACAAAACTCCAAGTGAAGCAGTAGCTTTAGTTGAAGAATTAAAACCATTAGTAGCTAATGAAGATGTAGACGTAGTATTCTGCGTACCTGCAATCGACATTATCCCTGTAGCAGAGGCTGTAAAGGGAACCAATATCCAGGTTGGTGCTGAGAATATGTATTTTGAAGAAAGTGGAGCATATACAGGAGAAATCTCTCCGGCTATGCTTACAGATGCAGGAGTAAAATACGTTGTTCTTGGACACTCTGAAAGAAGAGAATACTTTGCAGAGACAAACGAGACAGTAAATAAGAAAATGTTGAAAGCTTTTGAGCATGGTATTACACCAATCATGTGCTGTGGAGAGACTCTGGAGCAGAGAGAACAGGGTGTAACAATGGACTTCATCCGTCAGCAGGTTAAAGTTGGATTCCAGAATGTAACAGCTGATCAGGCTAAGACAGCAGTGATCGCTTACGAGCCAATCTGGGCTATCGGAACAGGTAAGACAGCTACTACAGAGCAGGCTGAAGAAGTTTGCGCTGGTATTCGTGCATGCATCGCTGAAGTATATGATGAAGCTACAGCAGAAGCTATCCGTATCCAGTACGGCGGATCTGTAAACGCTGGAAATGCAGCAGAGTTATTCGCTCAGGCTGATATCGACGGCGGACTTGTAGGTGGAGCATCTCTGAAAGCTGATTTCGGAAAGATCGTAAACTACAAATAAGATTTAGAAAATCAGCCGCAGGAGGCTTTCGTTTGACTGCTTCCTGCGGTTTTATGCTGTAAAAGTGATATTTAAGACGAAAGGTGATATTAAAAATGAGTAAGAAACCAACAGTACTTATGATCTTAGACGGTTATGGACTGAATGAAAAGACAGAAGGTAATGCAATTGCTATGGCAAAAACACCTGTTATGGATAAACTGATGTCAGAATATCCATGTGTAAAAGGAAATGCCAGCGGACTTGCAGTAGGACTTCCGGACGGACAGATGGGTAACTCAGAAGTTGGTCATATGAACATGGGTGCCGGACGTATCATTTATCAGGAACTGACAAAGATCACAAAGGCAATTGAAGATGGTGTATTCTTTGAGAATAAAGCACTTCTGGCTGCATGTGAGAATGCCAAGAAGAATGATTCTGCACTGCACCTGATGGGGCTGGTATCTGACGGTGGTGTTCACAGCCACATCGGACATATTTTCGGCCTTCTGGAACTGGCTAAGAGACAGGGACTTGAGAAAGTATACGTACACTGTTTCCTTGACGGTCGTGATACACCACCGGCTTCAGGAAAAGAGTATGTAGAGCAGTTAGAAGCTAAGATGAAAGAAATCGGCGTAGGAGAGGTTGCGAGCGTTTCCGGACGTTATTATGCAATGGATCGTGATAACCGCTGGGATCGTGTAGAAAAGGCTTACAGAGCACTTTCAGCAGGTGACGGAGAGACAGCCGCTTCTGCAACAGAAGGAATCCAGGCTTCTTATGATGCAGATGTAACGGATGAGTTCGTAGTACCATTTGTAGTAACAAAGGACGGCGCACCGGTTGCAACAATCAAAGAAAATGATTCGGTAGTATTCTTCAACTTCCGTCCGGACAGAGCAAGAGAGCTCACAAGAACATTCTGTGACGACAGCTTTGACGGATTTGACAGAGGAGACAGAATCAAGACAACATTTGTATGCTTTACAGAATACGATGCTACAATCGAAAATAAACAGGTCGCATTTGTGAAAGAAGAAATCACTAATACATTTGGTGAGTTCCTTGCAAAGAACGGCAAGAAACAGGCACGTATCGCTGAGACAGAGAAGTATGCTCACGTAACATTCTTCTTCAATGGCGGTGTAGAGGAACCGAATGAAGGGGAAGACAGAATCCTTGTAAAATCTCCAAAGGTTGCTACTTATGATTTGAAGCCAGAGATGAGTGCATATGAAGTATGTGATAAGCTCGTTGCAGCAATCAAGTCTGATAAGTATGATGTTATCGTAATTAACTTTGCCAACCCTGACATGGTAGGTCATACTGGTGTGATCGAAGCTGCTGTAAAAGCGATTGAAGCAGTTGACGAGTGTGTAGGAAAGGCTTACGAAGCATTAAAAGAAGCTGACGGACAGATGTTCATCTGTGCGGATCACGGTAATGCAGAGTACATGATCGATGAAGAGACAAAAGAGCCATTTACAGCACATACAACCAATCCTGTACCATTCATCCTTGTAAATGCAGATCCTGCATACAAGTTGAAAGAAGGCGGATGCCTGGCTGATATTGCTCCTACACTGATCGAACTGATGGGTATGGAACAGCCGGCTGAGATGACTGGAACATCACTGCTTGTGAAATAATATAAACATATTCAACGTATGTTATATGCTATAATGAATAGATTGTGGAAAATGTAAAAGTGCATTTTCTACAATCTGTTCTGTATTTATCAGTATAATTATAAAAGGAACATCATGAGGAGAACGACATGAAGATTGTTATTGTAGAAGATGATCCGGGTATCCGAAAGGAATTAAAACAGCTCCTGGAAAATGCTTTTTATGAAGCAGAGATAATCGAAGAATTTAAAGATACGGCAGAGCAGATATGCAACATGATACCGGCACCGGATCTGGTACTCCTGGATTGGAATCTTCCGGGGGAAAGCGGCTTTGACATCTGTACGAAGCTGAAAGAACATTCAGATATTCCAATCATATTTCTGACCAGCCGGACAGATTCCATGGATGAACTGACCGGAATCTTGAAAGGGGCAGATGATTATATCACAAAACCGTTCAATCCACCGATTCTGCTGGCAAGAATAGGAGTAGTACTAAAAAGAACTACTGATAAAAATGCAGAGAAATCAAGGGGTAATGCCTTGAACATGGAATATAAAGGTGTAATCCTAAATGTTGTGGGAGGCTGCATAGAGCATGAAGGAAAAAAGACAGATCTTACGAAAAATGAGTTGAAGATCCTGCACCTTCTATATCAGAAAAAGGGTGAGATTGTTCCGAGACTGGATATGATCGAATACCTGTGGGACAATGAAGTCTTCATAGATGACAATACATTAAGTGTGAATGTTACAAGACTCAGAGGAAAACTGGCTGACATCGGAGTGACGGATTTCATTGAGACAAAACGGGGAATGGGGTACCGCATATGAGATTTTCGGAATATATAAAAGATAAGATTCTGATATGTCTGCTGCACCTCCTGTGTATGATATTACTGATGGGGTTCTTCTATATTACAGGGTATAACAGAAACGCAGCTGCACTGATTCTCATTTTCTGGTGGATCATCCTTGGAATATGGATTGTGACAGGATATTATCGCAGGAAGAAATATTTTGACAGGGCAGAACATATTCTGGAAAATGTAGATCAGAGATATCTGCTTGGAGAATTGCTGCCAGCTTCACCATATCTGGAAGATCGGATCTACCGGGAGTTGATCAGACGATCGAATAAATCTGTGATCGAACGGATCCGTATGCTTGAAGATGAACAGAATGATTATCGGGATTATATCGAAAGCTGGGTGCATGAGATCAAAGCACCGATTACCAGTATCCAGCTTGCGTGTGAGAATCATAAAGACGAAGTGACCAGACAGATCGGTCTTGAGAATCAACGGATTGAAAATGACGTAGATATGGTTCTGTATTATGCCAGAATGGAAAAGGTATACAAAGACTATATGATCGAAGAGACAGACCTTGGGAAGGCGGCTTCTGAAATTTTGATAAAAAATAAGTATTATCTAATTAGTAACGGAGTGCGCGGGGAAGTGGAGTGCCCTGATCTTGCGTATACCGATAAAAAGTGGATCCTTTTTATACTGAACCAGCTTATGCTGAACAGTGTGAAATATAAAAGTGAGAATCCAAAGGTCCATCCGTATATTCATATTTACACGGAAAGGTACGGTCATGGTGTCCGGCTGATCGTAGAAGATAACGGAACCGGAATACGGGAAGAAGAGATGTCCAGAATTTTTGAAAAAGGTTTTACCGGTTCCAATGGAAGAAATGGTAAGAAATCTACGGGGATGGGGCTTTATCTGTGCAGACGGCTGTGTGAAAAGCTTGGAATTGCCATCGAGGCAGAATCTGTCCGTGGTGAAGGCACGAAGATGATCCTTACATTTCCGGTCAGCAGTTATCTTTCAAAAATGTAAGATAACTGAAAGATACATCGATACATCTTTCTGGCCCGGACGGGTAAAGTAGAGATGAAAAAGAGTATTACAAAAAGACCGGAAAGGATGATATGGATGAGAAGAATAAGAAAGCATGGCAAAACAATAGAGAAAAAAACAGACAGAATCCTGGCAGGAGGCAGAATCCCGGATGGAGAGATCCGGGTGTGTGATGTGGAAAAATATTACGGAAGTGATACGAACATCACCAAAGCGGTAGACAGGGTAAGCTTTTGCGTCCAAAAAGGAGAATTTGTGGGAATCATGGGAGCATCGGGTTCCGGAAAGACAACACTTTTGAATATGCTGTCTACGATTGACCGTGTGACTGCAGGGCATATATACTACGGAGAAACGGATATTACGGAGCTGAGTGATGAGGCACTGGCGGAATTTCGGAAAGACAATCTGGGATTCATATTTCAGGATTACAACTTGTTAGATACACTTACGATAGAAGAGAATATTGTGCTGGCAATGACGCTGCACAGCAAGAGGAAAAGAGAGATCCAAGAGAAATGTGATCACATATTGAAGCTGCTTGATATCGAAGAAATCCGGGATAAATTCCCCTATCAGGTATCCGGGGGCCAGAAGCAGCGTTGTGCCTGTGCCAGAGCGATGATTCATCGTCCGAAACTGATCCTCGCAGATGAGCCGACCGGTGCGCTGGATTCCAGAGCGGCACAGATGCTGCTCGAAACATTCCGCAAGATGAATCATGATATGCACTCTACGATCCTCATGGTTACACATGATGCGTTTTCAGCCAGCTACTGCAGCCGTATTCTTTTCCTGAAAGATGGAAAGATATTCCATGAACTGGTAAGAGGAGTGGAAGAAAGGCGGGAATTTTTGAATAAGATCCTGGATGTATTATCTCTGACAGGAGGTGAACTGTCAGATGTTCGGTAAGCTTGCACTACGCAATGTCAGGCGTTCCGCCAGAGATTATCTGGTGTATGTGCTGACGATGACATTTGTGGTATCATTGATGTTTGCATTTAACAGTATCATTTTTTCGAAGGATCTTCAGAAAATGTATGAAATGGCAGCGATAATGGCAGCGATGATCGGTATTGCCACATTCTTTATTGTACTGATCGTTGCATGGCTGATCAATTATATGGTACGGTTCATGCTGGAAAAAAGGAGCCGTGAATTCGGTATCTATCTGTTGATCGGAATGAATAAAAAGGAAGTGTCCGGGCTTTATATGAAAGAAAATCTGCTACTCGGTGTGTGTTCCTTTGTGATAGGACTGGGCCTTGGAATGTTGCTTCAGCAGGTGCTGCTTGTTGTCCTTTATAGTGTCATACAGGTGGAACTAAGACCCCATCTGGAATTCAATGGATATTGTTTCCTTATGACTGTGTGCTGCTTTGCAGGATGTTATCTGCTGGCACTGTTCCGGTGCAGCCGGAAATTCCGCAAGATGAACATTCATGATCTGATGAGAGAAAATCAGAAGAATGAGGAATTAAAAGAAAAGAATGAAAAAATAAAGCGGTTATTACTGCCGTTTTCCATTCTGTTCATCTTTGCGTTCGGTGTCTGGATACTGAGCGGAAATATACAGTCGCCGGGAGAGGCAGCAGTATTTCTGACGGGTCTGTTTATTACAATGTATGTGTTTTATACAGGGCTTTCCGCATGGATCATCTGCTATGTGAAGAAAAAAGGAAATGCGGTCTACCGGGGGCAGAATCTGTTCCTGCTGCGTCAGTTTGCATCTAAATTGAAAACGATGCGGTTTACCATGGGAACACTTACGGTGCTTTTTATGGTCGCATTTCTGGGGTGCTCGGTTGCATTAATGTTTACGGACTGGCAGAATCAGGTTTTAGAGATGAAATTTCCATTTGATGTACAGGTGAACAGTCAGAATCCGGAATATGATTTTGCCAAGGAATTGGATATTGTCGGAGAAGAAGCAGGTGTAAAGGATTCGTGCGTGTACCGTATTTATGAAAATCATACGAACACAATGAATACATGGCTGTATACGCATCTGCGGTATTTTGGAGATGAGTACCGCAGAGAAGACGGAACACCGGATGAGAAAAAGATACGTAAAGGTTCCGATGATGATGCATATTGCAGATATGATACATATATGGGGCTGAGTGATTACAATCATCTGAGAAAAATGCTGGGATATTCCACGGAAACGCTTGGAAAAAATGAATATATCCTGCAGATGAAGCAAAGAGTGTATAAGGAAACCGGAGATTTTACGGATGACGTGAAGCTTCAGGACCGAGGAGAGACACTGACCTGCAGGAAGATCTGCACCGAATCATTTTCGCAGGACGGACATAACGGCGGTGATTATATCATCGTTGTGCCGGATGAACGGATACAGCAGATGACACCGTACTATTCGGAACTTGCGGTGAGTGTGAAGAAAAAAGTGCCGGATAACCTGCAGAATAAGCTGGATGATCTGTCAGATAAACATGATTATGCCGGTCATACATACATGGAAGAAGACGATGATAATGTATGTTATGGTACGGATACCATTGTCGCATATGCTGCGGTGAATCTTGTGCGGGAAAATGCATCGGCTGAGGTCAGATATATGCTGAGTTGTATCACATTCCCATGTATGTATATAGGGCTGGTATTTTTGTGTATTGCATTGACGGTGTTATCGGTACAACAGCTGAGCGATTCGGCAAAATATAGGTTCCGCTACCAGGTGCTTTCGAAAATCGGCCTTGGAAGACGCGAGATCCAACAGACCGTATTCCGTCAGCTGTTCGGGTATTATCTGTGTCCGGCAATCCTTTCGGCAGTGATCAGCGGAATCATAGCGGTGTATATGGGTGCCGGATTTAACTTCTATACAGGAGTCAGTACACCGGTGTTACAGTATTTTGCAATTTCATTCGCCCTGTTCTTTGGCGTATATGTAGTTTATTTTGGAGCGACCTATGTCGGATTTATCAGAAATATCGAAGAATGAAAATGGAGAGGGAAGTATGAGTAGAAATGCAATAAAATATCTGGCAATGGCAGCTATGTTCTGTAATCATTTTGCCTATATATTTTTAAAAGAAGGCAGTACAGGGCAGGAAGTTATGGTTGATATCGGGTATTTTACAGCCATTACTATGTGCTATTTCCTTGTGGAAGGATATCATTACACAAGATCTGTAAAGAACTATGCACTGCGGCTGCTTGTATTCGGGATCCTTTCACAGATTCCCTTCATGCTGGCATTGAAACAGACGAACCTGAACATGATGTTCAGCCTTCTTCTATGTCTGGGAGTGGTGTGGGTTGCAGATCATGTAAAACATAAAGGGGAGAAAATGCTATGGCTGTGCGTGCTGGTAATCTGTTCGCTCTGGACGGACTGGGCACTTCTGGCACCGGTATTTACGATGCTGTTTGTAAATGCATATGGGGACAGGAAAAAAGTATCACTGGCATATGGAAAAGCAGCGGGACTCTTCTTTCTGTTGAATGTGTTGTCATACAGGGCGGACTGCGGGCTGGAGAGTGCGCTCATACATTCTGCATGCGCCTGTATCGGGCCGGCAGCATCGGGAGTGGTTATACAGTGTATGTATAACAAAGCAGACAAAACAGCACACGGCTGGGAAAAATGGTTTTTCTACGGATTTTATCCGGTGCATCTTCTGCTTCTCTGGATGATACAGTTTGCAAAAGTATAGATGGAACGGTTATAATAATACCGGGGTGTGACGGATGCGGAAAAAACGCAGAAGGACGGCTCCGGTATTTTTTTGAAGCAGGCAGGTAGAGAATATGGAAAAAGAAAAGCTTGATAAAATGTATGATATCTGTTTCTTTGATCTGGATGGCACGATCATCGATTCTTCACCGGGAATTACGAATTCGGTGATGTATGCGCTGGAAAAATTCGGAATCGAAGAGACCGAACGGGAAAAATTATATAAATTCATCGGTCCGCCGCTTACCGATTCGTTCGCCAGATTCTATGGATTTGACGATGAGAAAAGCTGGAAGGCGGTGGAGTATTACAGGGAATATTATCAGGATACGGGGATTTTTGAGTGTTCGGTGTATCCCGGATTTGAAAAATCATTAAAGGCATTGAAGGCAGCAGGAAAAAGACTTTTTGTCGCGACGTCCAAACCGGAAGTATATGCGAGAAGGATCATTGAACATTTTGACCTGGATCAATATTTTGAATATGTGGCAGGTATGGAACTGGACGGAGGCAGAGGCAGTAAGGCAGAGGTGATCGGATATCTGATCGATACCTGCCGGATGCAGGATAAGAAGAGGATACTAATGATCGGTGACCGTGAACATGATGTGCTTGGGGCAAAGCAGGAGGGGCTTGACTGTATGGGGGTATTATACGGATTCGGCAACCGTGAAGAACTGGAAAAAGCAGGCGCAGTATACGTTGCCGGGACGCCGGAAGACATTGCCGGGATCATCCTGAAATAATGCGGTAATCCTGCATTTTGTGAAAAATGTAAAAATATGGGTGCCAATACTTGACAAAAGAAGAAGTAGTTGTTATTATAAAAAAACAGAACGCACTCTGTTTTTTATAAATGATAGAAAAGAGGTGCAATATGCAAAGAGTATTTTCATTATTGGTAGACAATAATCTGGTGTATTAAGCCGTGTATCTGGACTGTTCAGCAGACGAGGATACAGTATCGACAGTATAACTGCCGGAGTTACGGCAGATCCGAGATTTACCAGAATTACCATTGTGGCCAGCGGAGATGAGCTGATTTTATCGCAAATCGAAAAGCAGGTCAGAAAGCTGGAAGATGTCATTGAGATCAAAGTACTTCATCCGGAAGATTCGGTATATCGCGAACTGATCATGGTGAAGGTTCGGGCGAATAAGACGGAGAGAACGGAGATCATATCTGTGGCGGATATATTCCGCGCGAAGATTGTTGATGTAGAGAAGGATTCCCTGATGGTGGAACTGACAGGAAATGGTTCAAAAGTAGATGCGTTTCTGGAACTTCTGGAAGGTTACGAGATTCTTGAACTTGCAAGAACAGGTATTACCGGATTACAGAGAGGAATCAAGGATGTAACAGTCATTGATCAGGAAGGAAACATCAACACATTATAATTGATATATTATAATGGACAAACAGTAACACATTTTAATCAGACATTAAACAGAGACGAGCCCGGTGGAAGGGCGACCCCTTGTTTAAGAAAATAAAAAATCATTTATTTTTTAGGAGGTATGCTATAATGGCAGCAAGAATTTTTTATCAGGAAGATTGTAATTTATCAGTATTAGAGGGACAGAAGATCGCTATCATCGGTTATGGTAGCCAGGGACATGCACATGCTCTGAACTTAAAAGAGTCCGGATGCGATGTTATCGTTGGTCTTTATGAAGGAAGTAAATCATGGGCAAAAGCTGAAGCTCAGGGATTCAAAGTATTCACAGCAGCTGAAGCAGCAAAACAGGCTGACATCATCATGATCCTGATCAACGATGAGTTACAGGCAGATATGTACAAGAAAGATATCGAACCAAACCTTGAAGAAGGTAACATGTTAATGTTCGCGCATGGTTTCAACATTCACTTTGGATGCATCAACCCACCAAAGAATGTGGATGTAACAATGATCGCTCCTAAGGCACCGGGACACACAGTAAGAAGTGAGTATCAGGCTGGAAAAGGAACACCTTGTCTTATCGCTGTAGAGCAGGATGCTACAGGAAAAGCTTGGGATCGTGCACTTGCATATGGTCTTGCAATCGGTGGAGCAAGAGCTGGTCTTCTTGAGACAACATTCAGAACAGAGACAGAGACAGACCTCTTCGGTGAGCATGGCAGTACTTTGCGGTGGTGTATGTGCACTTATGCAGGCTGGTTTCGAGACACTTTGCGAAGCTGGATATGATCCAAGAAATGCTTACTTCGAGTGTATCCATGAGATGAAACTGATCGTAGACCTGATCTATCAGTCAGGATTCGCCGGAATGAGATACTCTATCTCTAACACAGCAGAGTATGGTGATTACATCACAGGACCTAAGATCATCACAGAAGATACAAAGAAAGCTATGAAACAGATCCTGACAGATATCCAGGACGGAACATTTGCAAAAGACTTCTTATTAGACATGTCTCCGGCAGGACGTCAGGTACACTTCAAAGCTATGAGAAAACTTGCTTCAGAACATCCATCAGAGAAAGTCGGAGCAGAGATCAGAAAGCTCTACAGCTGGAATGGAGAAGACAAACTGATCAACAACTAATCAGATTTGTAAGAATACGATACATACAAAAAGGATATGGCATCAGCCATATCCTTTTTATTATGGACTTTACGGTTGTATTTATAACAAAAAGCCCGGATCATTGACGGGATGATCCGGGCTCGAAATTTGCAACTCGAGTTTAATCTCTATTATTAAGCAATTCCGTTAACAGCTTTTGTCAGACGGGAAATCTTTCTAGAGCATGTGTTTTTGTGGTAAACACCCTTGCTTCCAGCTTTGTTGATTTCAACGATTGCAACTTTTAATGCTTCTGCAGCAGCAGCGGCATCTTTCTTAGCTACAGCTGTTTCAACTTTCTTTACGCAAGTTTTTACTTTAGACTTGATTGCTTTGTTTCTAGCAGCTTTTGTTTCGTTTACTAAAATTCTTTTCTTTGCAGATTTGATATTAGCCAATTTGTCCACCTCCGATATCAATGTATTTCGATTTTTATAATTCGATTTCCAGTTCGTTAGAGCCGGACACGGACGATCTAACGAAACATACGAATTTATTTTAGGACATGAATTAGATTCTGTCAATACATATTTCTGAAAATATTGGAAAAACTAGTATTAATTTAAGAAAGGATGGAGAAAACGATGGTGGAAAAGTATACGATCCGGACGGATCTTGCGATGGAGCAAAAAGAACGGTTTGAATCAGATCATGTAGAAGTGTCCGGCGTTGTACTGGAAGAAGAATACGATGAAGAGAGGGAGATTAAGATTACAACCGTCAGGATTGAAACGGAGAACGGGGCGAAGATGATGGGAAAACCGGTGGGAACATATCTTACATTGGAAGTCCCTGATATGGCATCGGCAGATGATGGATATCACAGAGAGATATCAGAAACTCTGGCAGGATTTTTGGAAAAATATGTGGAAAATGAGGAAACGAAAAAAGAGCATTCGAAAGAAAAGGGATGCTCGATATTGACAGTAGGGCTTGGTAACCGTGAAGTGACGCCGGATGCGTTGGGACCATATGTGGTAGATCAGTTGAATATCACCAGGCATATGGTACAGGAATATGGAAGATATGGCGTAGAAGAAGAAAGCCGGATCGTAAGTGCAATCGTTCCGGGAGTGATGGCGCAGACAGGGATGGAGACGGCAGAGATTGTGCAGGGAGTCGTAAAGGAGACAAAGCCGGATATGATCCTGGTGATCGATGCGCTGGCGGCAAGAAGCAGTAAAAGACTGAACCGGACCATACAGATCTCGGATGCCGGGATCCATCCCGGAGCGGGTGTGGGGAATCACAGAAGCGTGATCACGAAAGAGACGATGGGAATCCCGGTGATCGCGATCGGTGTTCCGACGGTAGTGGATGCCGCAACGATTGTAAATGACACGATGGAGAATTTTATTGCGGCACTGGAGACGTCGGAGAATTTGAAAGGGGTAGGTGTCGTATTGCAAGGATACAATTCTGCGGAAAAATACGAACTGGTAAAAGAACTGATCGCACCACATCTGAACGGAATGTTCGTAACACCGAAAGATATCGATGAGACGATAAGAAGGATCAGCTATACCGTCTCGGAGGCATTGAATCTGTTATTTTCAGGAAAAGCAGGGGGAATCAGAAAAAAATGAAGAAACAGCATAGAAAGTGAGATGACTGCATACCTTACCTTTAGAAAGTAGAGCGTAAGATTAACAAAATATCGGGGTGTGCAGGTGTGAAAGAACAAGACATGCAGAGCAGATGCAAAAAATATATACAGCATGCGGTGAGGATCATTGCCGGATGTTTCCTGATCTGTATCATGAAAGAAACAGGTGTCGGAACCGGAATAATAAATGAAAGGGTTTTTGCAGAAAAAGGGAAACAGGAGATTGCGGACGGTGCTGTCAGAATGCTGCTGCCGGCACTTGTCTATGCGGCAGAAAAGGATCAGACGGACACTCCGTCAAAGGATCTGGCATGGGCAGTGATGCGGTGGTTATGGCCTGCCGGTGCATTTATGACAGAACAAGGGAAGGAAGAGACGGCCGGCGAAGATTCCAGGACGTATGCCATGATACTGGAAAAACAGGAAAATGATGAGAACGCCGTAGATAAAAATGGCAAACTGATCACACAGAATCCGGATACAGAGGAGAAGGAGACATGGAAAACACCAGTGGTAAAAGCAGATATTTCCATGGAAAAGCTAAGAGATTATGAATATCTTATGAGTCATTTCTATACCGTGGACAGCAGTACTATGGCAGATGAGGGACTGATCAATGCAGATAAGCTGATGGGAAAAGATATGAAATTAAATCCGGATACAAAAGGGGCTAAAGTCCTGATCTACCACACGCATTCCCAGGAACAATTTGCAGATTCTGTTCCGGGAGATGCCGGTACATCAATTGTGGGAATGGGGACGTATCTGTCTGAACTTTTGAATCAAAAGTATGGAATATCCACATATCATCACGAAGGGGTATATGATCTGGTGAATGGAAAACTGGATCGGAGTAAGGCGTATCAGCTTGCAGAGCCGGATGTGCAGAAAATACTGAAAGAGAATCCGGCTATCGAAGTTGTGATCGATCTTCACCGGGATGGCGTGGCGGAAGGGACGCACCTGGTGACAGAGATAGACGGTAAGCCGACGGCGCAGATCATGTTCTTCAACGGGCTCAGCAGGACGCGGGCAAATGGAAATATCAGTTATCTGTCCAACCCATACCTGGAAGATAACCTGGCATTTTCCCTGCAGATGGAGATTGCAGCGGCAACATATTATCCGGGATTTGCCAGACACATTTTTCTGCGTGCGTACCGTTATAATATGCATTTCAAGCCCAAGACACTTCTGATCGAAGCCGGAGCGCAGACCAATACAGTGGAAGAGATGCGCAATGCGATGGAGATTCTTGCAGAACTTCTGCATCAGGTGTTGTCTTGATTCAAAAATATTTTTATGATAAGATATTCAAAGTATGGAAAAATCTGTATGATCCTTATGAATAATATATGACAGAATAGCTTTCAGCATTTTTCATACGGATGAAACGGAGAAAGGATATAGAAAGAATGGCGAAAAAGAATACATATGATGCGGGCAGTATCGCGATCCTGGAAGGACTGGAAGCGGTAAGAAAAAGACCCGGAATGTATATAGGAAGTGTTTCTACCAAAGGCCTGAACCATCTGATCTATGAGATCGTGGATAATGCGGTGGATGAGCACTTGGCTGGATACTGCAACGAGATCCATGTGACATTGGAAAAAGATGGATCAGCAACGATCGCAGATAACGGACGTGGTGTGCCGGTAGACCTTCATGCGACCGGCGTATCGGCGGCACGTGTGGTATATACGACACTTCATGCGGGCGGAAAGTTCGACGATTCGGCATACAAGACCAGCGGGGGACTCCATGGTGTCGGTTCCTCTGTCGTAAATGCATTGTCAACTTATATGGATGTACAGATCAGCAGGGACGGATATATCCATCATGACAGGTATGAACAGGGAAAACCGGTGATCGAACTGGAAGACGGATTATTGCCGACGATCGGAAAGACAAGAAAGACCGGAACGAAGGTGAATTTCCTTCCGGATGATACCATATTTGAAAAGACAAAGTTCAAAGCAGAAGAGGTAAAAAGCAGGCTTCATGAGACAGCGTATCTGAACCCGGATCTTAAGATCGTGTTCGAAGATAAGAGGGGAGTGGAGCCGGAACAGGTCATTTATCATGAGCCGGATGGAATCCTTGGATTCATCCGCGAACTGAATCACAAAAAAGAAGTCGTGCATGATCCGGTGTATTTCAAAGGGGAAGCAGAAGGCATCGAAGTTGAGGTGGCTTTCCAGTATGTCAATGAGTTCCATGAAAATGTGCTTGGTTTCTGCAATAATATCTATAATGCAGAGGGAGGAACGCATCTGACCGGATTCAAGACGACGTTTACGACAGCAATCAACCAGTATGCAAGAGAACTTGGAGTTTTGAAAGAAAAGGATGCGAATTTTACCGGGGCGGATATCCGTAACGGTATGACTGCAATCGTATCAATCAAACATCCGGATCCGAGATTCGAAGGACAGACCAAGACAAAGCTTGATAACCCGGATGCGGCGAAAGCCTGTAGTAAGGTGACGAATGATGAGATCATCCGCTTTTTTGACCGGAATCTTGAAACCCTTAAGAAGGTGATCGGATGTGCAGAAAAGGCGGCAAAGATTCGCAAGACGGAAGAACGTGCGAAGACCAATCTGCTGACAAAGCAGAAATACTCATTTGACAGTAACGGAAAGCTTGCCAACTGTGAGAGCCGTGATGCGTCAAAATGTGAGATTTTCATTGTGGAGGGGGATTCTGCCGGAGGTTCTGCAAAGACGGCCAGAGACCGTATGTTCCAGGCAATCCTGCCAATCCGTGGTAAGATCCTGAATGTGGAAAAAGCAAGTATCGATAAAGTACTGGCAAACGCAGAGATCAAGACAATGATCAATGCATTTGGCTGTGGATTTTCCGAAGGATACGGAAATGACTTTGACATCAGCAAGCTGCGTTATGATAAGATCATCATCATGGCTGATGCGGACGTGGATGGTGCCCATATCTCGACACTGCTCCTGACGTTGTTCTACCGCTTTATGCCGGAACTGATCTTTGAAGGACATGTCTATATTGCGATGCCGCCTCTTTACAAGGTGATGCCGAAGAAGGGCGAAGAAGAGTATCTGTATGATGATAAGGCACTGGAAAAATATAGAAAGACACATGACGGTCCATTTACCTTGCAGAGATACAAAGGTCTTGGAGAGATGGATGCGGAGCAGTTGTGGGAGACTACCCTGAATCCGAAGACCAGGATCCTGAAACTGGTAGAGATTGAAGATGCGAGAATGGCATCCGGTGTAACCGAGATGCTGATGGGATCGGAAGTACCGCCGAGACGTTCCTTTATCTATGAGAATGCGACGGAAGCGGAACTTGATATATAGAATAGGAGAGAGAAAATGCAGGATTCACAGATCATCAGAACCGAATATTCGGATGTGATGAAAAAATCATATATTGATTATGCGATGAGTGTAATCATTGCCAGAGCCCTGCCGGATGTAAGAGACGGATTAAAACCGGTACAGAGACGTACACTTTATGACATGCATGAACTGGGAATACGGTATGATAAACCGTACCGTAAGTGTGCGCGTATCGTCGGAGATACCATGGGTAAATATCACCCGCATGGGAACAGCTCCATCTATGATGCACTGGTGGTCATGGCACAGGAATTTAAAAAAGGGATGGTCCTTGTAGACGGACACGGTAACTTTGGTTCGATCGAAGGAGACGGTGCAGCGGCAATGCGTTATACCGAAGCGAGGCTTGCGAAGATCACGCAGGAAGCATATCTGGCCGATCTGGACAAGGACATTGTAGACTTTGTGCCAAACTTTGACGAGACAGAGAAGGAACCGGCCGTACTTCCGGTACGTATTCCGAACCTTCTGGTCAACGGTGCGGAAGGTATTGCGGTCGGTATGGCAACCAGTATCCCGACACACAATCTGGGTGAGGTTGTGGATGGGGTGAAAGCCTACATGAAAAATGATGAGATCACGACCCGACAATTAATGAAATATATCAAAGGACCGGACTTCCCGACAGGAGGAATCGTGGTCAATAAGGACGACCTGCCACAGATATACGAGACAGGAACCGGAAAGATCAAGATCCGCGGAAAAGTTGAAGTGGAAGATGTGAAGGGCGGAAAGAAGCGTCTGGTTATCACAGAGATCCCGTATACGATGATCGGTGCGGGAATCGGAAAATTCTTAAATGATGTCTGCAATCTGGTGGAGACCAAGAAGACAACGGATATCGTAGACATTTCCAACCAGTCATCCAAAGAAGGCATCCGTATCGTCATCGACCTGAAAAAAGGTGCAGATGTAGAAAACCTGACCAATATGCTTTATAAGAAGACCAGACTGGAAGATACTTTCGGAGTAAATATGCTGGCAGTTGCAGACGGAAGACCGGAGACCATGGGTCTGAAACGTATTATTGAGGCACATGTAGACTTCCGGTTTGACATGGCAACGAGAAAATATAATACACTGCTGAAGAAAGAACAGGATAAAAAAGAAATCCAGGAAGGTCTGATCAAAGCATGTGATGTGATCGACCTGATCATTGAGATCTTAAGAGGAAGCCAGAGCATAAAAGATGCAAAGGCATGTCTGGTGAACGGTGAGACAGAGAATATCAAATTCAAGTCTTCTATTTCAAAAAAAAGTGGCAGGAATGTTAAGGTTTACAGAGCGTCAGGCAACTGCGATCCTGGAAATGAGGCTCTATAAACTGATCGGTCTGGAGATTGAAGCACTTCAGAAAGAGCACGAGGAGACACTTGCGAAGATCGCAAGATATGAAGATATCTTGAACAATTATGATTCTATGGCAGCTGTCATCATGGAAGATCTGGACCGTATCAAGAAAGAATTCGCAAGAAAGAGACGTACGGTTGTAGAGAATGCAGAAGAGGCTGTGTTTGAAGAGAAGAAAGTGGAAGAGCAGGAGATCGTATTCCTGATGGATCGTTTCGGATATGCGAAGACGGTTGATGTCAGTACGTATGAGCGTAATAAAGAGGCAGCAGATAATGAAAATAAATACATCCTGCACTGCATGAATACCGGCAGGATCTGTATTTTTACAAAGGATGGGAAGATGCATCAGGTGAAAGTGATGGATCTCCCATATGGAAAATTCCGTGATAAAGGACAGCCGATCGACAATATCAGTAATTACGACAGTACACAGGAAGAAATTGTATATATCTGTGATTCCGAACAGATGCGGTATGCGAATCTGTTGTTTGTCACAAAGCAGGGCATGGTCAAGAAGGTCGGCGGAAGCGAATTCCAGGTAACAAAACGCACCATTGCGGCAACGAAACTTCAGCCGGAAGATGAAGTCGTGAATATCAGGGTGGTGACGGAGAACCAGCATATTGTACTGCAGACGGCAGATGGATTTTTCCTGCGTTTTCCGGCAGCAGAAGTTACGGAGAAGAAGAAAGGCGCGATCGGAGTGCGGGGTATCCGCTTGAAAAAAGACGATGCATTGACGAATGTATACCTGTTTGAAGAGGGAACTGAGTGTAAGATTTCATACCATGAAAAAGAAGTCACCCTGAACCGTCTGAAGCTTGCAAAACGAGATGGTACAGGAACAAAGTACAGAGGGTAAACGATATGATACAGAACATTGAACCACATGTATATAGAAATGAATATGTCCCGGAGCCGCCAAAGGAAGACAGCGTGATCTTGTATTATGAAGGAAGAAAGATTCTGGTGAAGCTGGAAGATCAGGAGATTTCTTTCCTGACATTCAAAGAGGCTGCAGTCTGTTATCCGGATATCTATGAAGATTATACGTATCTCTTCTCGATTGACGGACAGGGCTATTATCTGGCGGATGGGATCGACCCGGCAGCCTTTCCGGGGTTTGAACTGAAGGATAATCAGTATTTCCGCGAGGCCAGACCAAAGTACAGACAATTTGCCGCAGTGACAGGATGGCAGCTTTACCGCTGGTATCAGTCACGGAAATTCTGCGGCCACTGCGGGCAGCCTATGGTACATGACGACAAAGAACGCATGATGCGTTGTCCGGATTGTGGAATGATGGAATTTCCGAAGATATGTCCGGCGGTGATCATAGCTGTCACACATGGAAATAAGATCCTGATGTCGAAGTATGCGGGAAGAGAATACAAAAAGTATGCACTGCTCGCAGGCTTTAATGAAACGGGTGAATCCATTGAGGAGACGGTAAGGCGTGAGGTCATGGAAGAAGTCGGACTGAAGGTAAAGAATCTGCGGTATTATAAGAGTCAGCCGTGGTCCTTTACCGATACACTGCTGATGGGATTCTTCTGTGAACTGGACGGGGAAGACGGTATCACGCTCGATACCGATGAACTTGCTATGGCAGAGTGGTTTGAAAGGGAGCAGATGCCGGTAGAGGCCGAAGATCTGAGCCTGACAAATGAGATGATGATGGCATTCAAACATGGAAAAATGTAAAAAATACGCAAAATCCCTTGATTTTGCAGAAAAACGGTGCTATAGTTAATTCAGTTACATAAATCAACCGGCAGAAGAGTGGACATATCGTTCACTCTTCTTTGTTGCATATCAAAGTATGCAGCAGAATCTGCCAGTGGCAGATCCTGCAGATAAGCAGGTGAAAAGCATAAATGAAAGAAGACCGGCTGATTGTATAACGTAGATAAATAAGGTCTGCATAAGGAGGATTTTAGATTGTCAAAAAGAGAAATGTATGAACAGAAAACAGAAGAGATCCTGCTTCCGATCGTGGAAGAGTATGGATTTGAACTGGTGGATGTCGAATATGTAAAAGAAGGAAGTAACTGGTATCTTCGTGCATATATTGATAAACCGGGCGGAATCGGAGTGAATGACTGTGAGGCTGTAAGCCGCAGACTTTCCGACATTTTGGATGAGAAAGATTATATCGAAGATTCCTATATCCTGGAAGTCAGTTCACCCGGACTTGGCAGACCGCTGAAGAAGGAAAAGGACTTCAGGAGAAGCCTTGGAGAAGAAGTCGAGATCAGAACCTACCGCATGATTGACAGACAGAAAGAATTCACCGGAATCTTAAAAGATTACGATGAGACAACGGTTACGATCGAGATGGAAGATGAGACCGAGAAAACATTTGAAAAGAGCGAGATCGCACTGATCCGATTAGCGTTTGATTTTTAAACGGCATGGATAAGCAAGGAGGAAAGACCATGAATACAGAATTATTAGAAGCGTTAAATATACTGGAGAAAGAGAAAGATATCAGCAAAGAAACACTGTTAGACGCCATTGAAAATTCACTGATGAATGCCTGTAAAAACCATTTCGGTAAAACAGATAATATCAAACTGATCATGAACAAAGAAACATGCGAGTATCAGTTATATGCTGAGAAAACAGTTGTGGAAGAAGTAGAAGACAAACTGGAACAGATCAGTCTGGAAGATGCAAAAGAGATTGACAGCAAGTTTGAACTTGGTGATATCGTGCATATTCCGATCGAGTCTAAATCATTCGGACGTATTGCAACACAGAATGCCAAGAACCTGATCTTGCAGAAGATCCGCGAAGAAGAGCGTAAGGTTGTATACGATCAGTATTTTGAAAAAGAAAAAGATATCGTAACAGGTATTGTGCAGCGTTATGTCGGAAAGAATGTCAGCATCAACCTTGGTAAGGCGGATGCTATGCTGACAGAGAACGAACAGGTAAAAGGCGAGGTATTCAAACCGACAGAACGTATCAAATTATATGTGGTAGAAGTAAAGAATACGACAAAGGGACCAAAGATCCTCGTGTCCCGTACACATCCGGAACTTGTAAAACGTCTGTTTGAATCAGAAGTTACAGAAGTGAAGGATGGTACCGTAGAGATCAAGAGCATTGCAAGAGAAGCGGGAAGCAGAACAAAAATTGCCGTATGGTCTAACGATCCTGATGTAGATCCGGTCGGAGCATGCGTCGGTATGAACGGAGCCAGAGTCAATGCGATCGTCAATGAGCTGCGTGGGGAGAAGATCGATATCATCAACTGGAGTGACAACCCGGCTATTCTGATCGAGAATGCATTAAGCCCGGCAAAGGTTATCTCTGTAATGGCTGATCCGGATGAAAAGACAGCCAGCGTTATCGTTCCGGATTATCAGTTATCTCTGGCAATCGGTAAAGAAGGACAGAATGCAAGACTTGCAGCAAGACTGACAGGATATAAGATCGACATCAAAAATGAAACGCAGGCAATCGAGTCCGGAGAACTTCCGGAAAACTACATGGAATTAAGCGAGGGCGTGTACGAAGAAGAGTATGATGACGATGCAGAAGAATTCGATGTAGAGAACACGGCAGATGCTGAATATGATGAAGACGACACAGAGATCACATTCGACGAAGTTGAGGACACAGAGGAATAGGTGATAATTCGTGGGAGTAAATAAAAAAGTTCCTATGCGCAAATGCGTAGGATGTCAGGAAATGAAGAGTAAAAAAGAGATGATTCGTGTCATCCGCACATCGGAGGGAGAATTTCTGCTGGATGCGACAGGAAGAAAGAACGGACGCGGTGCTTATCTCTGTCCGAATGGCGGCTGCCTTGCAAAAGCAGTGAAGAACAAAGGCCTGGAGAGATCCTTTAAGCAGGCTATTCCAAAAGAAGTGTATGAAGCACTGGAAAAGGAGATGGAAGTACTTGAGTCAGAATAAAGCATTATCTATGATTGGTCTGGCTACAAAAGCCGGCAAGGTTGCAAGTGGAGAGTTCTGTACGGAGAAAGAAGTAAAATCCGGAAGAGCATGTCTTGTGATCGTTGCAGACGATGCATCCGATAATACCAAGAAGAAATTTCAGAACATGTGTGACTTTTATCAGGTTCCGATCTATTTTTACAAAGACAAAGAGACATTGGGGCATGCAATGGGAAAAGAATTCCGCGCATCTTTGGTGGTCCTTGAGAGGGATTCGCAAAAGGTATCCGGAAGCATATAGACACAGAGAATCAGACAATTGCGTAGAGGAGGCAGATCATATGTCAAATAAAGATATAGAAAACAAATATAAACGAAAATACAGAAAAATCAGAAACACCAAAGAAAAAGAATATCGTGCATGTATTCCGTCCGCAGAATACACAGAACGGCGGTAATAAAGGAAGAAGATCCGGCGGAAACCGTCAGAATTCCGGACAGGGAAAACAGATGCAGGCAAATAACGGCCGTCCGGCAAAAGCGCCCTGCGGCACAGAACACAGCAACAGGAGAGGCACAGGCTCCAAAGAGAACAGAGAAGCCGGCAGCAGAAAGAGCACAGGGCAGACGTCCGGAAAGAAACGAAAGACCGGACAGAAATGAAAGAACAGAAAGAACAAACAGAGACGACAACAGAAATAACCGCGGCAGCGACAGACGCGGCGGCGGAAGAGACGGACGTAGTGATCGTCAGGAAGGAAGAGGCGGACAGAGATTCCAGAGAGGCGACCGTCCGCAGAATGGCCGTTCCGACAGAAATCAGGGAGACCGCGATAACAGATATGACAACAACCGTGGTGATGACAGACAGGGACGCAAATTCGGAGAAAAATCAGATAACAGAAGAAATGACAGAAGAAATAACACAAGCATTCCAGCTCCTGCAATCGAAGGACAGAAACCACAGAGAAAGAATGCCAAGGGAAAAGACGATCACAAGAAGAAAGATTATCGTCGTGATGATGAAGAAAGAATGCCAAAGGGTAAGAAGAAAAACGAGCCGAAGCAGCAGCTTCAGAAACCACAGCAGAAAGAGCAGAAGATAGAAGAAGAGATCAAACAGATCACAATCCCGGAAGTTCTGACGATCAAAGAACTGGCAGACAAGATGAAGATCGTACCATCTGTGATCGTGGAAAAAGCTGTTTATGCAGGGTAAGATCGCTACTGTAAACCAGGAAATTGATTATGAGACAGCAGAAGAGATCGCGCTGGAATTCGATGTCCTGTGTGAGAAGGAAGAAGTTGTAGATGTAATCGAAGAACTTCTGAAGGAAGACGAAGAGGACGAAAAGAAAATGAAGAAACGTCCGCCGGTAGTCTGTGTTATGGGGCACGTTGACCATGGTAAAACTTCTCTTCTGGATGCGATCCGTCATACCAATGTTATTGACCGTGAGGCCGGTGGTATCACACAGCACATTGGTGCGTATGTTGTAGAAATCAACGGAGAGAAGATCACATTCCTGGATACTCCGGGACATGAGGCGTTCACAGCAATGCGTATGCGTGGAGCAAGTTCTACAGATATCGCTGTTCTTGTAGTAGCAGCAGATGATGGTGTTATGCCGCAGACAGTAGAAGCGATCAACCATGCAAAGGCTGCGGGTGTAGAGATCATCGTTGCTGTTAATAAGATGGATAAACCTAGTGCCAACATCGACCGTGTAAAACAGGAACTGACAGAGTATGAACTGATTCCGGAAGACTGGGGCGGAAGCACGATCTTTGTTCCGGTATCTGCCAAGACAGGTGAAGGACTGGAAGATCTGATGGAAATGATCGCTCTGACAGCAGAAGTAATGGAACTGAAGGCAAATCCGAACCGTCGTGCCAGAGGTCTTGTCCTGGAAGCAAAACTGGATAAGGGAAGAGGTTCTGTTGCCAATATCCTGGTTCAGAAGGGAACACTTCGCGTCGGAGATCCAATCGCTGCCGGTTCTGCGTTTGGTAAAGTAAGAGCCATGATGGATGATAAGGGAAGAAGAGTCAAAGAAGCAGGTCCGTCTACACCGGTAGAGATTCTGGGACTGAATGATGTACCGAATGCCGGAGAGGTTATCGTTGGATGCGGAAATGAAAAAGAAGCAAGAAACTTCGCAGAGACATTTATCTCACAGAGCAAAGTAAAACTTCTGGAAGAGACAAAATCCAAACTTTCTCTGGATGATCTGTTTACACAGATCCAGGAGGGTAACTTAAAAGAACTTGGAATCGTCGTAAAAGCAGATGTACAGGGATCTGTAGAAGCAATCAAACAGAGCCTGCTGAAACTCTCGAACGATGAAGTAGTCGTTAAGATCATCCACGGTGGTGTTGGTGCGATCAATGAATCGGATGTAAGTCTTGCTTCTGCATCAAATGCTATTATCATCGGATTCAATGTACGTCCTGATGCAACTGCAAAAGAAACGGCAGACCGTGAAGGTGTAGACATTCGTCTGTACCGTGTCATCTACAATGCGATCGAAGACGTAGAAGCGGCCATGAAAGGTATGCTGGATCCTGTATTTGAGGAGAAAGTACTCGGACACGCAGAAGTACGTCAGACATTCAAGGCTTCGGGAGTCGGAACAATCGCCGGATCTTATGTCCTTGATGGTCTGTTCAAGAGAGACTGTTCTGTCCGCCTGACACGTGACGGTATTGTAATATTTGAAGGACCTCTGGCATCACTGAAGAGATTCAAAGACGATGTAAAAGAAGTAAAAGCAGGTTACGAATGCGGATTCGTATTTGCAAACTTCAATGACATCAAAGAAGGTGACCTCGTAGAGGCATTTGAGATGGTAGAGATTCCACGCTAGGAGTTGATATAAAAATGAGAAAAAGAAGTATTAAGAATACAAGAGTAAATACAGAGGTGCAGCACGAGTTATCGAACATCATCCGCGGGGGCTTAAAAGACCCGCGTGTTGCACCGTGGACTTCGGTTGTAGCCGCAGAAGTTGCGCCGGACCTTAAGACATGTAAGGCATATATCAGTGTGCTCGGAGATGCTTACGAGCAGGAACAGACAATCAAGGGTCTGCAGAGTGCGGAAGGATATATCCGCCGGGAACTGGCAAGAACATTGAATCTCCGTAATACACCGGAGATCAGGTTCGTGCTGGATCAGTCCATTGAATATGGTGTCAATATGTCAAAGAAGATCGATGAAGTAACCAAAGACCTGAAAACGGAAGGTGTTGAGGAAGATGCTGAATAAAGTATTGGAAAATGTGTCGACGATCGCGATCGGCGGACATATACGTCCGGATGGAGACTGTGTGGGTTCCTGTGTGGGACTCGGACAGTATATCCGCGAGAATTACAGTGATAAAACCGTAGACATTTATCTGAAAGACATCCCGGAATCTTTTCATTTCTTAAACGGAACAGAGACAATTCTGGAGTCTGTGGATAATGAAGAAAAAATATATGATCTCTTTATTTCCCTGGATTGCGGGGATACAGACAGACTGGAATATTCCAAACCATTGTTTGTAAAAGCAAAGCATACATTCTGTGTAGATCATCATATCAGCAACATTGGCTTTGCAGAGGTCAATCATATCGTTCCGGAAGCAAGTTCAACATCAGAGTTGGTATACGGACTGCTGGATGAAGAGAAGATTTCTAAAGATGTAGCGGAAGCACTATATCTTGGAATCGTGCATGATACGGGAGTATTCCAGTATTCCTGTGCCGGACCGGAGACATTCCGGGTGGCTGCGAAACTTCTGGAAAAAGGAATTGACGCACCAAAGATCATAGAAGAGACATTCTATGCGAAATCCTACGCACAGAATCTTGTAATGGGGCGTGCATTGATGGAAAGTATCCTGTTTCTGAATGGAACCGGTATTGCATCTTTTATCCGAAAAGATGTGATGGAGTTTTACGGGGTAGGGCCGAAAGATCTGGAAGGAATTGTAAGCCAGCTCCGTGTAACGGAAGGGGTAGAAGTTGCCGTGTTTATGTATGAACTGAGGCAGAATGAATTCAAAGTAAGCCTCCGTTCAAAAGAGAAGGTCGATGTCAGCAGGATTGCACAGTATTTTGGCGGTGGTGGTCATAAGAAGGCAGCTGGATTTACAATGACAGGAACACCGTTTGATGTGCTGAACAATCTGTCAAAACAGATCGAAGCGCAGATGGAAAAACTGAAAAAGACACAGGAGCAGTAAACTATGATACACGGAATCATTAATGTGTATAAAGAAAAAGGGTTCACTTCCCACGATGTAGTAGCAAAACTCCGTGGGATCGTGGGACAGAAAAAAATCGGACACACCGGAACACTTGATCCGGATGCGACAGGTGTTCTTCCGGTTTGCTTGGGAAAAGCAACCAAGCTTTGTGATCTTCTGACGGATAAGGATAAGACTTATGAGGCAGTTATGCTTCTCGGTATGACAACTGACACACAGGATATCACGGGCAGGATTCTGGAAGAAAGAAGTACGGAAACACTTACAGCAGATAAAGTAAGAGAAGTGATCAGAAGCTTTATCGGAGACTATGATCAGATTCCACCGATGTATTCGGCACTTAAGGTAAACGGGAAAAAATTATATGAGCTTGCCAGAGAAGGAAAGGTTGTAGAAAGAAAAGCCCGTCCGGTGAAGATCCTGGATATCCGGATCATAGAAATGGATCTTCCGCGGGTCCGTATGGAGGTGTCGTGTTCCAAAGGGACCTATATCAGGACTCTTTGCCACGATATCGGCGAACAGCTTGGATGTGGCGGATGTATGGAATCACTGATCCGTACAAGAGTATCGGCGTTTCAGATAAAGGATGCAAAGACACTGGAAGAAATCGGAGCATTAAAGCAGGAAGGAATGCTTGAGGAGATTCTGGTGCCGATTGATGAAATGTTCCCGTTATATCCAAAGATCACAGTGAAGGATGACTGGAAAGCATTTGC
>ENA-OQDL01000384-OQDL01000384.1-human-gut-metagenome-genome-assembly--contig:-NODE-384-length-29176-cov-4.265930_pt1 | contig 29176 bp, 26 predicted proteins | sample MGYA00242782_ERZ504609 | MGnify/ENA primary metagenome ERZ504609 (study PRJEB26092, sample SAMD00036320) | human gut metagenome | host: Homo sapiens | study: EMG produced TPA metagenomics assembly of... | reverse complement strand
TAAACACGCCGTAATGGAAAATGCAGCCGGAAGGATCAGTGCCCAATGGGTATTGTAAATGCCCATTTCCTTAAACATCAACAATTTTGGGCACCATTAAAAGCTGATGGGGAATCATCATGGTCGCCAGATAAAGAAGAAAGATCTTATCCCTTCCCGGAAACTTTATCTTGGAAAATCCATATCCCGCAAGGATGGAAGTTGTTACTGCAAACCCAACGGAAAGCAGTGTTACCTTCGCTGAGTTTAAAAACATCAATGAATAACTGTATTTACCAAACCAGACTTCTTTGAAATTCTGAAGGTTCAGATAATCCGGAATCAGTCGGAATGGCACTGCGAATATATCCGCCTCTCTCTTAAAACTGGCAGAAACCATCCAGATAAAAGGAACAATACACAGCAGTACTAGTGACCAGAGACAGAGGCTACATATTATTTTTGCGATTCTTTTATTGTTCTTCATTTCATCATGCCCCCTTACTCTTCATTACGCTTCTGGATGCGGAACTGCAGCCAGGTAATGAAGAAGATGATCGCTAACAGGACGATTCCCTGAGCAGATGCGAATTCAAGTTTACCAAACTGGAAAGCTGTACGGTAAATGTTGTATACCAACATGGTTGTGGCCGTTCCAGGTCCACCGTGGGTCATCAGGTTGATTAGTCCAAACACCTTGAAAGAGTTGATCACCGATGTGATGACGATAAAAAAGGTGGTTCCTGAAAGCATAGGGATCGTTACATACCAGATACGGGCAAGCCCGTTTGCTCCGTCAATGGCAGCTGCTTCATACAGATCTTTAGATACATTGATCATACCGGAAAGGAACAGGATCACGGTATAGCCCAGGTTCTGCCATACACAGATCATCACAATCGTCGGCAATGCCCAGTGAAGATCTGAAATAAAGACCGGCGGATTTGACATTCCAAGTTTTCTAAGTAAATTCAAAATCGGTCCATTATTAGAAAAAAGAGCCAGCCATACCGCGGAGATCGCTACAATATTTACGATATATGGCAGATACAGTCCCAACTGTACAAATTTCTTTCCGACTACATATTCATTTAAGAGATAAGCCACAATGAAAGACAGTACGATTAAAATCACCACATAGCTAACCGTGAACACAATGTTATTGATGAGGGAAGCGCGAAACCACGCATCCCTCCATATTTCAATGTAGTTGGAAAATCCTACGATCTTAATGCCTTTAAATCCTTTGGAAAAGTCCCACTTCGAGATACTTATAATAAAGCTGAAAAGCATGGGAACGGTCCAGAATATAAGCACACCTATCAGGTTGATGCCGATAAAAGCATAGCCCTTTGCGGCAGTTTTAAGTTTCTTGCGCTTTTGTTTATCCATAAGTCATCACCTGCACTACTGTTCCTGAGCGATCTTCTCATCCGCTCTCTTTTGGGCATTTTGTAAGGTCTCTTCTACAGACTGGGCACCTGCAAATACCTTATCAAATTCCTCAGTCAGAATAGTATTGATCTCTGTTGCAACTGGCATGTTCTTACGTACATAAAAGTCAGTTGGTGTCAGATAGATATTTTTAGCACTTTCCATATCAAACAGATCAGACTGCTCTCCAAAGATCAGAGAAGCCACTTTATCTGCATCATATTTCTTGCACGCTGGGATTCTTGCATATGGCGCAACATAATCCATACCTTCTTCCAGATACCATTTTATGAACTTCATAGCTTCCTGTGGATGCTGAGATTTGGAATTGATGCTTAAGTCATCGCTGTAAGAAGTGGTATAGTTATTTTCCTGATCTGCAGACAGTCTTGGCATTCTTGCAAAACCAACCTTGAAATCGTGAGGATAATTGTCTGTATCCTTTACATTTCTTACGACCCAGTCACCAAATACCATGGCAGCCTTGCCAGTTAAGAGCATATTTGCAGGCTCCATTTTCTGTGTGGTTACATCTACATAACTTGGCTCAATTCCTTCTTCTACACGCTGTAAGTACTTCTCGGTAAGATCTTTTACATCGTCTGTATCAATTGCTGCGGATTTTCCGTCTGGAGCGTACATCCAGTCAAGTCCCAGCTTGCTCTCGATCATACGAAGAGCCGGCTGACCAGCATCATATCCTGGGAAGAACCAACCATAAACCTTATCATTTCCTTCTCCCTTTGTCAGCTTTCTGGCTGTGTCAATGAACTCATCATAAGTCCAGTCATCACTTGGATAAGGAATTCCTGCATCATCAAACATCTTCTGATTGTAAAGAATGGTGGATGTGATGCGCTTTGCAGGAAGGCTGTAATAATGGCCGTTGATCTCCTTCTGGGCAATATTTTCATCATAATCATCTTCCAGACTGAATCCCGCGCTTTCAAACAGTTCATCCAGCGGATACATATAACCGTTCTCAATTCTCTTCATTAAAAGAACGTCATTCATGTTCAGGAATACATCAATGGAATCATCGGACATCAGTGTCATATCCAGTTTTGTATTTCCGGCATCATCATTGACATATCTTGTGTACTCCACCTGGAGATTTGGATCTATTTTATTAAAAGCTTCACATACCTGTTCTGGACCCATATTCTCTGCAAAGGATCCCCACCAGTGAAGTACGACCGGCTCTGTGGAGCTTTCTGCGGATGCATTGCTTTCCCCCTTTGTATCTGCTGTTGTGCTGGAACTGGAACTTCCGCAGCCGGACAGTACGGAAACTGCCATCACTGCTGATAACCCCAATGCAACTGTTCTTCTTGTTCTCATAATACCTTCCTCCTTCTGATTTCTGATTGATGCCCTTATTATAGGCCAGGTATTCCGTATTTTTGAATGGAGAATGAAAAGGCAAATTGGTATTTTTTTACGCTTGTGGTAATATTTTTTGAAAATTAGTATTTTTTTACGTAATTCTCAAAGGCACTTTTTTTTCACGTTCCCTATTGTATACTTTAAGCATTAGATGCCGCTTCGGGGTCTTAAAAGCAGAAAGAATAGGGGAAATTTATCGTGATAAAACATACTTTTATGAAATTAAACCTATCATGCCGTTTATTCCTCATTATCATCGTACTGTTTCTCGTCCCTTATCTGACCCTTTTTTCATGGGCATATAAAAAGGCTGAGACCATTATCCGAGACAAGGCGCAGTCACTGGAACGAGAAAATCTGAACCAAACAAAAAATGACATCGAAAGTCTCTGCCTAAACATGATCCAGGCTTCTGATTATCTGATATCCTTAAATAATTACGGTGTTCTTTACCGTGAATCTGCAACAAAGGGATATTCCTATTTAAAATGCTGGCAGGATGCCAATGAGCAGATTCAGAATGTAAATAATTCCCTGTTAAATTCCAATGCTGACATCAGTGTTTTATCCAATGACCAACTGCTCTACTCCACGCTTCCCCAGCAGAAATTCCGCTTTGAGGAATTTTTTTGCGGAGCAGGTAGTTCCGTCGGTATATTTTACGAACGCCCACCAGAGTTACCGCCGTTTTGAAAGCAATCAAACTTTCGTTTCCTATATTAGAAAGCTCCCGCCATTTTCACCGAAAAGCTTTTATCTGGTCATCTCCCTTCCTGCCAGCAGTTTTTCCCGTCTGTTAGGAGCTGCAGCAGGGAACATGGAATTATGGGATACTTCCGGTTATTCCATCTGCGGGATCCATACTCCCAAAGATGTTAAATATTTCCAGGAAGAAATCTCCATTCCACTTTCAGGCTGGCGCCTGACGGATACCATTTCTACGGAATTTCTCTATCAGGATATCTATGAACTGCGCACATTCACGTTTGTTGTATCCCTGGGACTATTAATGATATGTCTTCTGGCCACATTTTTCGCTATCTATTCGCAGCTGCGTCCACTTTTTAAGCTGAAAGAACAGATGCAGCAGGTTATGGCTGGGAACCTGAATGCCGAAATCGCCACTACCGATTCCAAAGATGAGATCAGCAGTCTTTCCCGAACCTTCAACAACATGGTTACAGAGATTGGCCATCTGATTGAGGAAATACAGGTCACTCAGAAACGGGAAAGTGAGCTGCGCTTTGAAATGCTTCTGGCCCAGATCAATCCCCATTTTCTCTTTAATACCCTAAACTCCATCAAATGGATGTCCGTAATGTCCGGGACAGAACACATCACCAACACCATTACCGCTCTTGGCCGGCTTCTTGAGATCAGCATGAATAAGGTCAATGACGTGCTTCCTATTGAAGAAGAGTTGGAAAACATCAAAAGTTATATCAAGATCCAGCAGGTGCGCTATCCCGGCCGTTTCGATGTGGCCTACCACATAGAGGAGGGAATTTTAAAAGAGCACACCTTAAAACTGATCCTACAGCCCCTGGTGGAAAATTCCATTCTCCACAATATTGAAGCACGGGATTTTCTCATGATTGATATTTCCGGCCGGTGTGAAAACGGCATTATCATCCTGCAGGTTCAGGATAATGGAACAGGCATGGATGCAGATACTATGAAAGAAATCCTAAAACCCAAAAAGCAGGGTAAAAAGGGGTATGTCTTCTCCGGTCTCGGCGTGAGCAATGTCCAGGAACGCATACAGCTGGCTTATGGTCCTGATTACGGCTTACAATATGACAGCGACGGCAACTCTTTTACAACCGTGACGATCCGGTTCCCGCAACATAAACAGATAGACAGCCTTCTGTCCGAAAGGAGAGAGAACAATGATAAAGGTACTGATTGCAGATGATGAACCATTGGTAAGGGCCGGCATCAAAACCGTCCTTCCATGGAATATGTATGGTTTCGATGTGATCTCAGAAGCGGCCGATGGCAAAGAAGCTTACGAAAAAATCTTAAAACTCAAACCCGACATTCTGATCACCGACATCAAAATGCCGGGAATGGACGGAATAACTTTACTCAAACGCCTGAAACAGGAAAAAATATCCATCCAGTCTCTAGTCCTAAGCTGCTTTGATGAGTTTGAACTTGTCCGTGAAGCTATGAAGTACGGTGCCCATGATTATATCCGAAAGCTTTCTATTGATCCGGCCAAACTACTGGAAGTCTTAAAGGAAATGAAAGAGGCCATCTCTGACCAGCCGGAAAAGAACGCTTCCTTTTCTTTAAATACAGACGATCTGAAATATCTTTTTATCAAGCGCCTTCAAAATCAGGGGTTTGAGGATCACGAGCAGGTGAAGAATGTACTCCATAACATCAAACTGGATATTTCCATTCAGGATTATCACCTGATCCGTTTTTCCTTTGAACCAGATACTGCTCCGATTACGGATACCAATCGCAAAAACATGATCTATAACCTGTTAAACCAGATCTGCGAACGTTACTCAGGACAGGAACTGTTTTCCCTTGATGAAAAAGGATACCTTCTTATATCCAACACAAAGAAAGATCTTCTCCTCTGCCGCCAGATCGGAGCTGCCATGAAACAATACGCCAATCAGACCGTATATTTCGGTATCAGTCCTTTATTAAAGGATGAAACTTCTTTTAAAGCCGGAATGAAACAGGCCGAAGAAGCCCTTTCTGCCTGCATTTTTTATGAGCGAAGTGAACCGCTGCCTTATCCGCTGCTTACCTCCGTAGGCTTTCCATTCATTACGGATTCACAGGCCCAGGAACTTTATATTGCCCTTTCCTCCGGAAACAGTGAAAAATCTTCGGAACTGGTCCAGCGCTTTTTACTATGGCTTAAAAGCGGCCTATTCTATCCTTTTCAGTGTTACTCTTATATGGAAGAGATCCTGAACATTTTCATCCGGGTGGCCAGGGAACTGAATTTTTCCCTTTACCAGATGACAGCGGATGAAAATGACATTCTAAGGCGCATCCGCCAGGCCCATACCTTACGGACCTGCCAGAAAATCCTGTCTGATTTTATTATGGAGTTTTCAGAATTTGTCCGCGATAAACGTTCCGGAGAGAGGTCTGAAATTTTGAAGATAAAAGAATATGTCCAACTTCACTATAGCGAAAATATCGACTTAAACCTGGTTGCCGGTCTCGTGAATGTCACTCCATCCCATTTAAGCAATCTTTTTAAGAAAGAAACCGGCACCAACTTCTCTTCCTACCTCACCGATGTGCGGATGCAGGCAGCTGGCAAACTTTTAAAATCCCCGGACATGCTCATTTATGAAGTTGCTGAAAAGACGGGATATTCCAATGGCGGATACTTCGGAAAAGCTTTTAAAAAATACTGGGGCGTCTCCCCGGAAGAATATAAAAAAGAAAAACGTTAGGAGTTTTTATCATGCCACCAATCAGCGTGCTTATGAAACCATCATCCGGCATGTGCAACATGCACTGCGACTATTGCTTTTATTGTGATGAGGCCCAGAAACGTCTGCAGAAGTCCTATGGGTTCATGTCGGATGAGACACTCAAAAATGTAATACGAAAGACCATCCTGCGGGCGGAAGGCGTTATTTCCTATGCTTTTCAGGGTGGCGAACCTACCCTTCGGGGACTCGATTTTTTCAAGAAGGCGGTTGCCTATGAAAAACAGTATAACCGCAATCACATCAAGGTGCAGAATGCTTTTCAGACAAATGGTTATCTTTTGGATGATGAATGGTGTGCATTTTTCAAGGAAAATAACTTTTTAGTTGGGCTTTCCTTAGACGGTATCAGAGAAACCAATGATATTTACCGCCATGCTGCCGGGTGCGGATCCGTGTTTGAGCGCATTTTCGGCGCTGCCAAACTTCTGCAAAAGCATGGTGTAGAATTTAATATCCTTACCGTTGTAACGGGAAATACCGCTGCACACATTCCTGAAATCTATGAGTTTTACCGTAGAAACGGCTTAGGATATCAGCAGTATATCGCCTGTCTGGATCCCTTAGAGGAACCTCATGGGCAAAATCCTTATGCCCTCTCACCAAAACAGTATGGGGAGTTTCTGATCACACTATTCCAACCTATGGTATAAAGACTGGAAAAGGGGCCGCCAGCCGTACATCCGCCAGTTTGAAAACTACATCGGCATCCTAATGGGATACCGCCCGGAGGCCTGCGACCAGTGCGGTATCTGCAACATACAAAATGCCGTGGAAGCAGACGGCAGTGTGTATCCCTGCGACTTCTATGTACTGGATGAGTATAAACTAGGAAATTTTAATACAAATCAGTTGGATTCGATTGACAGGAAGCGGACGGAAATCGGTTTTATTGAACGCTCCAAAAAACTGAAGAAGAGCTGCCTGTCCTGTCCATATTTTTCCATCTGTCGCGGTGGATGCCAGAGAAACCGTGATCTGGATATGGCAAGTGGACATTATGTAAATTATTTCTGCGAAAGTTATAAAATGTTTTTCGACGCCTGTCTCCCGCTCATGAAAGAAGTTGCTGCAGCCGCGCAATGATTGTTACCCAAAAGAAAACTCTAAATATTCCTTTTCTCTTCAGAATTTACGGAATATTTAGAGTTTCTTTATTTCAGACTTACTAATGTATTTTATCTGACTTACCGGGCATTGAATGTTCTTTCAGAAGAATGTGATCTGATTCAGTCAGAGCTATATCGCAATTCAAAGTCTGTTTTAAAACGTAACTATAAAATCATTTCCAGCACCATTCATTTTCCAAAACTCCATAGAATTCCTCCTTCTAAAGGTTTTGCACAATATTACTTATTCTTTCCGTCAAGAATATCCACAATGGTCTTCTCTGTTCCTGTCATACCAGGTGACGCAATCAGTCCCATATTGTGCATGGTCTCTTCCGGAGTTGCACCGTTGATACCATGGGCATTGTAAATATATACATCGTCCATAGCCAGTTCTACAGAGTCAAAAGCTGCATCTACTGCCACAATACCTTTCATGGTACATCCCTGGTTGCCGCCATCACAGATCATACCTGTAATACTGCTTGCCATGTTGTTGATGACTTTTTCCATCGTTTCTGCGCCGGCGCCTTTTAACCATGCCAGTGCACAGGCCATTCCCGTTCCTGCTGCAATAGCACAGCCGCAGAAGGCAGACAGCTTGCCGGAGTATTCCTTAATGTACATACATACCAGATAGCTTAATGCAGTAGCACGAAGAAGCTGCTCATCTGTATAGTTATTGATCTTGTATACAGCATATAACGGCATAGTTGCAATAATACCATGGGCACCGGAACCGGTGATGCTCATAGCCGGTTTGGAAAGACCGATGACTCTCGCCTCAATGGCTCCGTTGCAGAATAATGAAGCAGTCTTTCTTTCATCTTCTGATACCAGAACCCCACCATTCTTCTTTAACAGATATGGTCCGTAGGTAGTCTTTGGACTCTTTAAGCCTTCCTGAAGCAGCTCGTAGTTTACTTTATATGCTTCTTTGATAAAATCCAGTTCCTGTGCAGAAACAGTATTTACATACTCTACCATCTGCGCCAGGGTATACTGATGGATCAGCGGTGTAGCCTCTTTACTCTCCTGTGCTGCTTTTGCTTCTTTTTCAAATACTACAGTTCCATTTTCTGTGATCTTTGTAATATTAGTGTGGGCATCCTGAATAGTAACAACTGCCTCTGAAGTCTCACCTGTTACAGTTGCTTCAATGAAAATGCGGCTGGTAATACTGCTCATGGAAACTGATATCATTCCCGCTTTGATCATTTCGCCTGCAGCTTCTTCCTCTGCCTTTCCAATACCTTCCAGACATTCCAGACCCTTCTTTGGATCTGCAGCAACAGCGCCTAAAGCAGCAGCGTAATAATTTCCCACCTCACTTGTTCCCGGAATACCGCAGGTAAAGGCATTTTTATACATACCGCTGTTTAATCTTAAACCCACCCTTTTTACAGTGCCTTTTATATGGGCTTTTGCTGTGGATACAGCAAAAGCAATGGCTCCCGGTTCTGTAACACCAAGAGCTGGTTTCATATCACTTTTTATCAGTTCTGTTAATGCATGCATCTTATTTTTCTCCTCAATTCTATGATCCCAAAGACTTTGCAAAAAGGATGCTGCAAAATGTTCCTATCATTTCACAGCATCCCCCTTTACTCACTCTGACATCGCTTACGCGATCATTTACATTTTTTTATATCGTATCCTAATGAACGATCCTAAATAAAGATCTCTTTAATTACTTTAAAACCTCTGCCAGATTTAAAGTAGTAGTTCCGTCTTCTTTTACGAAGCATGGAATTCCAAGACGTTCTGTACCGCGGATCTGTGCATACAGATCAGAGTTATCACGCAGATTTAAGTATGCTTTAAGATCTGCATGGCAGGATAAAATGTCTTTAAAATCAATTTCAGCCCCTGCTGCAGCAAGCTGCTGTAAAGCATAAAGAGTGTCTGGGCAAAGATGACTGCCGATTACTGTAACTTTCATAGTGATTTCTCCTTCGTCTTTTATGTATTTTTGTATTGTATGCATAAATCCGTGCCAACGCGCTCCACTGCCTGCACTGGCAGGCAGCTTATCCATTAAATGGATCACCCATTGATTTTTTTGTTGATCCAGTCCTTGCCTTCTACAAGACGTGTGATCATCATAGAAGCAACAGCATCACCAGATGCATTTAAGCAGGTAGCCATTGGGTCTACTAAGAAACCGATGGTTGCGATCAGTGGGAATGCTTCTCCTGGGAAACCGAACAAGCTGACAATAAGCATTTCACCTACAAGGCCGCCGCCTGGAGCTCCGGATAATACAAATGCACTTAAAACTGCTACTGCGATTGCCATTGCATAGGTTCCAACGCCTGTAAACTGCATGTTGAATACACCGTACAGGAAAGCGATCTTTGTAATAGCGGATAATACAGAACCATCCATATGCATGGTAGCACCCATAGGAAGAACGATATTACTGATATCCTGAGGTACACCCATCTTATCACATGCTTCCTGGTTTACAGGGATGGTTGCACATGAACTCTGTGTTGCAAATGCAGTAATAGCCGGGTTGAAGATGTTCTTTGCCATGGCTTTTACGCCTTTCTTTCCGCCTGCAAAGTAAGCATATAACGGGAAGAATACAACGCCGTAAACAATACACATTGGATAGTAGATCAGCATGCAGCGGCCATAATCACCGATCAGCTGAGGACCAAATTCACCTACCAGGTTTGCAAAATATGCACCAAGACCAAGAGGAGCAAATTTCATGATCATATCAACGATCTTCATGATGATGTCATTTAAGTTGCACATTACTTTACCAAATGGGCTTTCCTGTCCGCCGCACTTTGCTACTGCAAGACCGGTAAAGATAGCTGCAACAATGATCGGAAGCATATTCTTTCTGCTCATCAGACCGGAGAAATCATCTACAGTCAGTGTACTAACGATCATATCACCAACACTTGCCATTTCTCCCATTTCACCGCTGGTCATCTCAATAGTGGTGTTTGCAGCTGGTGGGAATACATTTACAACTACCAGTACCAGAACAGATGCGATCAGTCCGGTTACAATAAATACACCGATCAGGGAGCCAAGGATCTTTCCAAGACGGTTCATATTTAACATACTTCCTACTGCATTAACAATAGAAACAAAAACCATAGGTACTACGACCATAAACAGCAGGTTGATGAATACATTGCCAATTGGTGCAAGTACCGTTGCTTTCTCTCCTAAAATCGCTCCAAGGATCGCTCCTAAAATAATTCCTCCTAAAAGGATCAGCGGGAAGCGGTAGCTTTCCCAGATTTTCTTCTTGTCCATAATTTCCCCCAAAATTATCTCGTTTTGTATTGTTGTAAATTATATTGTTTTAAATTGCACTGTTTTAAATTGTACTGTATTTTATTTATCCAGTGCATCTACAGCATCTTTTAACTGTCCCAGAGCTTTTTCCAGTACGCTGCGTGGGCATGCTACATTCAGACGCATAAATCCGGTCAGGCTTCTTCCAAAGGTATATCCTTCATTTAATCCGATCTTAGCCTTCTCGATCATAAACTTTCTTAATTCTTCATTGCTCATTCCCAGATCACGGCAGTCTAACCATACAAGGTAGGTTGCATCCGGGATATTTGGCTTGATCTGAGGAATGTTCTTTTCACAGTATTCCTTAACAAAATCAAAGTTTGCAGACAGATAAGGAAGTAACTGGTCTAACCACTCGCGGCCTTCTCTGTAAGCAGCCTCAATGGCAACAGAGCTGAATGCATTGTTTCTGTGGATATCCATGGAACTCCAGTAGCGGTCAAAATCTGCCTTCATTCTCAGATTTGGGAAAATAGTGGTAGATGCCTGAAGACCAGCCAGGTTGAAGGTCTTTGTTACGGAAACACAGGTTACTACGTAATCATGGATCTCTTTGGAAATGGTAGCGGTTCTGGTGTGCTTCTTTCCGTGGAAGATCAGGTCGGAATGGATCTCATCGGAGATCAGCATTACGCCATTTTCCATACAGATCTTAGCCATCTTTTCCAGATCTTCTTTATCCCATACAAGGCCTAATGGGTTGTGAGGGTTGCACAGTAAGAATACTTTACATTCTTTTACCTTACGTTCAAAATCCTCGTAATCTACATGCCAGCTTCCGTTTTCTTCTACCAGAGGATTTTCTACTACTACACGGCCAATTGCCTCTGGAATATCATAAAATTCGGAATATACAGGAGTCTGGATCAGGACCTTATCTCCTGGCATGGTGTAGATCTTCATCAGAGCTGCCATAGTCTGAACAACACCAAGGCACCAGCTCATGTGGGAAGTTTCAGGCTTCCAGCCATAATATTTTTCTTCCCATTCCTGTACTGCTTCAAAGTAGCTTGCCGGTCTGGAAGTATATCCCCAGATCCCCTCTTCTGCTTTCTTTTTGCATGCATCAATGATCGGCTGGGCAGTCTTAAAATCCATATCAGCTACCCATAATGGGATCACATCTTCGGTTCCGAACTTCTTAAGTCTTTCATCATATTTAGAAGAACGGTTGTTGCTTCTGTCGATCACTTCATCAAAGTTGTACTTCATTGCTGTTTCGTATCCTTTCTTTCCCGTTTCCGGTTGATACTTATATATTAAGCAAGTTCCATGCCAACTTTTATTTTCCCCGATTTTTTATTGTTTTTTGTTAAAACAATGGTTTTTCCACTTATTTTCTGGCTTTTTGGAAAATTTTGGTAATTTAAGGACAAGTCATTTTCAGGTATTAAATGGTTAATTGGTTATATTGGTTGATTTATTAGTTATTAAATGGTTGCCTAATTGGTTGTGACCTTTTTATAAATGATTCAAAGGATCATTTCTGTTTTTCCAGTTTTTTCAACCCTTTTTCCGTGATCCGACTTCCGCCTCTGCCCCTTCCAACCTGGAGCAGCCCTTCTTTTTCCAACTCTTTCAAAAGATCTCTTGCCTGTTTCTGGGTCATAGGAATGTGATCTTTTTTTGCTGCCTCTAATATTTTCTCCCTTCCCACTGTTTCTCCGGCTTTCCAGGCAAGTGCCAGCTGTTTTAATACAAACTGCTTTTTAGCCTCTGTATCCATATGACCGGAATAGGTTGAACCTTCTTTCAGCTGTGTGGTTCCTGTTTTCACGTTTTCATTTTCCCCACTGCTTTCACCTGGTCCTACTACATCCAACCCCACTCCTACTACTCTGGTCATGGTAGGCGGCAGGTCGGAAAGCTCGATCACCGGTTTTGCCAGATAATTAAAATATTCCACTGCATTCTGCAGTTCTCTGATGTTTCCCGGCCATGGATGCCTGCGCAGAAAAGCCTTCACTTCTTCTGATAAAGTAAAGTTTCCACCCATTTTCCGCATAAAGAAATCAAACAGCATAAAAATATCATCTCCCCGCTTTCTGAGAGGCGGTATCTCTACTGTCAGTGCATTTAAACGGTAATACAGGTCTTTTCTGAAACTGCCTTCCTGTATCTTCTTCTCTAAGGCTTCATTGGTAGCTGCCACAATACGCACATCCACACGGATAATGCTGCCGCCGCCCACGCGCATGATCTCCCCTTCCTGGAGAACACGCAGAAGTTTTACCTGCATGGAAAGGCTCATTCCTTCCACTTCATCTAAAAATAAAGTTCCGTGGTGGGCAAATTCAAAAAGACCGGGACGGCCGCCTTTTTTGGCTCCTGTAAAGGCGCCTTCTTCATAGCCGAACAACTCGCTTTTCAGAAGATTTTCCGGCATGGCAGCCACATTAATGGCAATAAAAGGACCGGCTGCCCGCCCGGAAGCCTGATGGACTGCATGTGCCATCAGCTCTTTTCCAGTACCTGTCTCTCCAATGAGAAGCACAGGGCTTTCAGTTGCTGCCATTTTCCTTAAAATATTAATGGTTTCTGTAATAGCATCTGAATTTCCTATTACGTCATCGAAGGTATAACGGGCATAATGGCCTTTCTGCATCAGCTGTCTTCGCAAGGCATTCTGGCGGGACTCCTGCTCATTAAACTTCTGTAGCATGGCAAAGGCGCCGATACAGTCCTCTTTTCGCACCACCGGCACCACTGCCAGGGAAACATTGGTTCCAAAGAGGCGGATCACCTTCTCAGGAACTGCCTTTTTCTCCCGGAGCACCTGATAAAAAGGAATATAGGGAAATACCTCTTCCCCCTTCTTTCCCATAGCCAGTTCTTCAGAAATGCGGGCGATCTGACAGGCCTTTTTGTTACAGACAAAAACCTCTCCTGTTTCATTTACACCGATCAGACCTTCATCCAGGCTTTCCGCCAGAATATGCATCTGGCTTTCCTGCCTGCGGCTTTTAGCATACATCAGGTCAAAGCTGTAGTGATTGGAGGCCACTACCTTAGCATAATTCATAAAGCTTTCTGTTTCCGGCAGATATTCCAGTCCCAGACGCAAAGCTATTTCTACCATCATTCCATAGGAACAGGGACGGTGATCACAGTCGATCACTGTTTTTACAGAAGGCGGCACAAAACGGGATTCACCGGGAGTTACCGCAATATCCACCGGTTCTTCTAAAACAGCGCCGGGATAATAAGGAATGAACTGCAGATGGTTTACTCCAAGAGAGCTTAACTGGGTAATAGCCTCTCTTGCCATATTACTGGTAACATTCACAAACAACACTTTCGTTCCTTGTGGTATCTCAAACAGTTTTTTTAGGGTTTCCCAGTAAAAAGTAACCTCAATGGACATGATCTGACTATCAATAGGCACATGGCGGGCCTCTTCTTCTGCAGAACCATAGGCATCTGTAGATATAGCAAACAGATCCGCTCTTGGAAGCACTCCGGCAGCTGATCCATCTCTTACGCTATACCCCACTACTTCCGCATATTCACCAAAAAGATCTCTTACTTCTTTTGTATAGGAAGCACCGGCCAACGGATCCAGCGCCACAACTGCAATTTTTTTCATCGTATTTTACACCAACCCTTTTATATACTCTTAAAATCCTGTTACGGTTCATGCGGTTCATGCGCTGCATGACCAGCAACGGATCTGCCAAAAAACGTATCTGTTTTTTCTTCCGTATTTATGATACCATTGATGATATTCCTAAAACAACTGTTTTATAAACACAATACTGTTTGGAGGCATTTTATGACATTTACATATAAGATCCCCTGTTTTGATCTGGAGCAGACTGCCGGGTCAGGACAGGTCTTTCGAATGATACCGGCGCCTGGGCGTACAAATACCTGGCAGGTTATAAGCCAGGGCCATGTTTGCTTTATTCGACAGGAAAATGACATCTTTTTTCTGGAATGTGGACCGGATTTAGAAAATTTCTGGAAGAACTATTTTGACTTAAATACAGATTATGAGAAAATGATCGCATCCATCACACCGGACGATCACTATCTGAAAGCAGCCTCTAAAGCCGGACAGGGCATCCGCATCCTTCGTCAGGATACATGGGAAATGATCATTACTTTTGTGATCTCACAGCAAAAGACGATCCCTGCGATCCGGGCGTTGGTGGAAGCCCTCTGCAGCCGGTATGGGACAAAGATTGACCAGTTTTATGCATTTCCCACACCTGAACAGCTGTGTCAGGCTTCTTTAGAAGATCTCCTTGCCCTGAAACTTGGCTACCGGGCCAAATATATCTACCGCCTCTGCCGAGACGCTGTAGCTGGACGTCTGGACCTGGCGCATTTAAGCAAGTTGGATTATACCGCTGCCATGGAGTATCTTACCGGCTTTTACGGCATTGGCAAGAAAGTAGCCAACTGTGTCTGCCTTTTCGGTTTGCATCACATTGACGCCTTTCCTGTGGATACCTGGATTGAGAAGATCCTAAACGAACATTATTATGATGCTGAAAAATACAAAGATCTGCCTAAAGCCAGACTTTATGACCAGATGATCACCGACTCTTTTGGATGTTATAAGGGCTATGCGGGAGTCATGCAGCAGTATATCTTTAATTATGAACGCAATGTAATACACGGGAAATAATTTGCAGATCCGTGAGCGCCTCACTGCGCACTTTCAATATGTATGACAACAAAAACAAGAAGAGGCATATCTCATCCTCTTCTCGTTTTTTTGATCTATCTTAGATTCATTTATTTTCTCTGTGATCTCAAATATCTTCCAGCTTTTCCGGCTTCGTCCCACTGCATACTGCCTTGTGATATTTTCCTTTGTTTCATCCGGCCACTGTTCATCTAAGGAAACCTGGACTACTTTATAGGAAGTATAGCCAAGAAGTGTGGCATGGTTGTCATACTGGGATTTTTCATCCCCGTATTCCTCTTCGGATAAGGTCTTAAAACCATGCACCAGAACGTCCTGTGGATAAATACCATTTTCAAAATCAGCCTGCATACTATCAAAAGGAACATTTTTGCCAGATCATCAGAAAGGATTTTCCCGCTTTCCTCAAACTGGACCATTGCATTATACCGCAGATACATTCCCACTGCCTGTTCTGCTTCACCTACCGGCATGGACTCAAATTTGATATGCCTTGGCTTTGCGTCATCTGTAATAGTATATTCCTGGCTTAACCGGTTTAATGCCTCATTCCGGCTGTGTACTGCGATTGCAAGCATCAGTCCGAAACCTACCACTGTCAGAATAAAGATCTTCCAGGGCGGCACTGTATTTTTTCTCTTTTTTATCAGCATATTGCAGAGGTTCTCCTATTTAAAAAGCCCTTTCTTCTTTGGCTTTTCTCCTTCTGGTTCAATTCCGTTCATCAGGTCATCATAGCGCTTTAATGCATCCTTCTGAGCCTGATTCATACGCTCCGGCACCTTGACTACCAGTGTTACATAATGATCGCCGCGCACATTGCGGTTACGCAGGGATGGAACGCCTTTTCCCTTTAAACGTACCTTGGTATCGGTCTGGGTACCTGGTTTTACCTCATACTCTACTTCACCGTCTACGGTCTTGATGCGGATCGGACCGCCTAATGCTGCCTTTGCAAAGGAGATCGGTACAGTAGAATAAATGCTGGTATCCTGGCGCTTGAAGATTGGATGCTGGGATACTACTGCCTCTACTAACAGGTCGCCTCTCTCGCCGCCGTTTGTTCCTGGCTCACCGCCGCCAGCCATACGGATACACTGGCCATTGTCAATACCTGCCGGGATAGAAACTTTAAATTTCTTGCGAACAGTCTTGTATCCGGTACCGTAGCAGTTCGGGCATTTTTCCTTGATAACCTTACCAGTACCATTACACTCTGGGCAGGTCTGAACATTCTGTACCTGGCCAAAGAAAGACTGCTGTGTATACATAATCTTACCTTTACCATTACACTTGGTACAGGTCTGTGGGGAAGTACCTGGCTTTGCGCCGGTTCCGTTACAGTTGGAACATACTTCTTTATAGTTGATCTCGATCTCTTTTTCGCAGCCAAATACAGCCTCTTCAAAGGTAATGCGGACTGCTGTCCTTACATTTGCGCCTTTCATAGGGCCGCTTCTGGATCTGGAACGGCCGCCGCCGAAAATATCACCGAAAATATCGCCAAAGATATCTCCCATATCTCCGCCGTTAAAATCAAAGCCGCCGAAACCGCCGCCATAACCAGCGCCGCCGCCCTGCTCAAATGCAGCATGGCCGAACTGGTCGTACTGCTGACGTTTCTGAGGATCGCTCAGTACGCTGTAAGCCTCTGAAGCTTCCTTAAACTTTGCCTCTGCCTCCTTGTCACCAGGATTTGCGTCAGGATGGTATTTCTTGGCAAGTTTTCTGTATGCTTTTTTCAGGGTATCTTCATCAGCGTCTTTTGAAACACCCAGAACTTCATAGTAATCTCTCTTATTCTCTGCCATGTTGTTTACCTCTTATCACTGCTATTTCTTTCTCTGCCGGGTCCAAAATGCCCTTTGTTTAAACAGACGGTAAGGCCCGGAAGGGGATATCTCCCCTCTCGGACCCGTCCGTTAGTTCAAACATGCCAGCTTGCAACACACTTTCCCGTCCAAAATGGCGCATGTCTGAACTGTTATATAATCTTACACTTCTTTGAAGTCAGCGTCAACTACATCATCATCTGGTTTGGAGCTTCCTGCATTGCCTGCATTTGCACCACCCATGTTTGGACCTGCACCTGCACCAGCCTGCTGTGCCTGCTCATAAACCTTTGCAAACAGCTTCTGGGCGCTGTTCATCAGTTTTTCTTTACCTGACTTGATATCTTCAACCTGGGCATCAGTCATCTGATCAACCGGTGCTCTGTTGATAGCTTCTTTCAGTGCATTTAAATCAGCCTCAACCTCAGCCTTGTCGTTAGCATCAATCTTGTCTCCAACTTCTTCCAGAGCCTTCTCAGTCTGGAATACCATAGAATCAGCATCATTTCTTGCATCGATCGCTTCCTTACGCTTCTTATCCTGAGCCTCGTACTCAGCAGCCTCTTTAACAGCCTTATCAATATCTGAATCAGACATGTTAGATCCGGAAGTAATGGTAATATGCTGCTCTTTGCCTGTTCCAAGATCCTTAGCAGATACATTTACAATACCATTTGCATCGATATCGAATGTAACTTCGATCTGAGGAACACCTCTTCTTGCTGGTGGGATACCATCCAGACGGAACTGGCCTAAGGTCTTGTTGTCTCTTGCAAACTGACGCTCGCCCTGTACAACATGGATATCAACAGCGGTCTGATTATCAGCTGCAGTAGAGAAGATCTGGCTCTTCTTTGTAGGAATGGTTGTATTTCTCTCGATCAGTCTGGTTGCTACACCGCCCATGGTCTCAATAGACAGAGACAGTGGAGTTACATCCAGAAGAAGGATATCTCCGGCACCTGCATCGCCTGCTAACTTACCACCCTTGGATAGCTGCACCAATTGCAACACACTCATCTGGGTTCAGGGACTTGCTAGGCTCTTTGCCGGTTAACTGTTTACTTTCTCCTGTGCGGAGATCATACGTGTAGAACCGCCAACTAACAGTACCTTGCCAAGCTCAGCTGCGGTAATACCAGCATCCTTCAATGCGTTCTGTACCGGGATAGCTGTACGCTCGATCAGGTCATGTGTCAGTTCATCAAATTTAGCTCTTGTCAGGTTCATATCCAGATGCTTTGGACCTTCTGCAGTAGCTGTGATGAATGGCAGGTTGATATTGGTTGTAGTCGCAGTAGACAGTTCCTTCTTAGCTTTCTCAGCTGCTTCTTTTAATCTCTGAAGAGCCATCTTATCGCCGGAAAGGTCTACGCCTTCTGCCTTCTTGAATTCAGAGATCATCCAGTTGGTAATTGCATTATCGAAGTCATCACCGCCAAGGTGTGTATCACCGTTGGTAGAAAGAACTTCAATAACACCATCACCGATCTCAATGATAGATACATCGAATGTACCACCACCAAGGTCATATACCATGATCTTCTGCTCTTTTTCATTGTCAAGGCCGTAAGCTAATGCTGCTGCTGTAGGCTCGTTGATGATACGCTTTACATCCAGACCAGCGATCTTACCGGCATCCTTGGTTGCCTGACGCTGTGCATCGTTGAAATATGCAGGAACAGTGATAACTGCTTCGCTTACAGTCTCGCCCAGATAGCTTTCAGCATCTGCTTTCAGCTTCTGAAGGATCATTGCGGAGATCTCCTGTGGAGTGTATTTCTTTCCATCAATGTCTACCTTGTAGTCAGTACCCATATGACGCTTGATAGAAGCAATGGTTCTGTCTGCATTGGTAACTGCCTGACGCTTAGCAGGCTCACCTACCAGTCTTTCTCCTGTTTTTGTAAATGCCACAACAGATGGTGTGGTTCTTACGCCCTCTGCGTTAGCGATAACGGTTGGCTTTCCACCTTCCATAACGGCTACACAGCTGTTTGTTGTACCTAAGTCAATACCAATAATCTTACTCATAGTTTTTTCCTCCTGTTATATATGTTTGATGAAAAAATCATAATAAATGTTCCACTCAACTAAGGCTCGAAAAGACCTCGCCAAGTTTCGGGAACGACTTTCGCACTAAACTCGAAAAGACCTCGTTAAGTGCTCAATGTCAGTTTGCTACTTTTACCATGCTGTGTCTTACAACACTGTCACGGTACATATAGCCTTTCTGAAGTTCCTCAGCTACGATATTCTCTCCTAAGCTTTCATCTTCTACATGCATCACTGCATTGTGGAAGTTAGGATCGAATGGCTGTCCGGCTGCCTCAATGGCTTTTACACCGGCGTCTTCTAAGACTTTCTGGAACTGCTTATATATTTTTTTCCATTCCCTCAGCAAAAGCTGTATTTTTTTCGCTCTCCGGAATGGAAGCTAAGCCTCTTTCAAAATTATCAACTACCGGAAGCATACGCTCGATGATGTCTTTTGCACCCATCTCGTACATGGTAGATTTTTCTTTTTCCGTTCTCTTGCGGAAATTATCAAATTCTGCCATCTGGCGTTTTACCCGGTCGGTAAGTTCTTCTATTTTTTCATCCTTAGGATCTTTTTTCTTTTTAAAGAAGCCCTCTTTCTCAGGTGCTTTTTCTGTGGTCTTCTCTTCTGCACTTGTTTCAGTGTTCTCAGAAGCAGTCTCCTCAGAAGCTTCCTGTTCCATATTGGACGGATCCTTCAGATCTTCATTTTTCATTTCTTCGCTCACTGCTATCACCTTTCATCCTTTTTAAATGCTGCATCCAGCTGGTTCATGAGATTTTTCAAAGTTCCAAGAACTTTTTCATAATCCATTCGCTTAGGACCGATAATTCCTACGGTTCCCCGAAGGCCCCGCCCAGATCATAATTGGCTGTGACCACGCTGCAGTCCTTCATGGACTGGATCGGTGTTTCATCACCAATGTATACCTGAATGCCTCCATCGCCCTGCTGGTCTGCGTTTACATCGGAAACAAATTCCTGCAGCACTTCTTTTTGTTCTAATGTTCCGATCAGCTTGCTGGCCTTTTCTCCTTCAGCCAGTTCCGGATACCGGAAAATGTTGGTCGCTCCGCTGGTATAGATCTGCAGGTCCTCGCCGCCCGCTTTAATAGCTTCTGCGACTTCATTCAGTACCAGTTCGATCACCTTACTGTGAATGCCTGCATCTTCTTTCAGCTTGCTGATAATCCCAAGATTGATCTCTTCAATGGTCAGTCCGTTTAAGCTGCTGTTTAAGAGGATGTTCAGATTGAGAAGTTCCTGTTCTCCCAGATCTTCGCCAATATCGATCATGGTGTTCTTGATGATGTTGCCTTCCACAACCACTACCACCAGAAGCTTATTTGCTTCTACTCTGGAAAGCTGTATGAATTTCAGCTTTGTCTTGTGGTAGCTTGGTCCGCTGATCATCGCTGCATAATTGGTATTTGCCGCAAGAGCCTGAGCCATTTTCTTAAGGACCAGTCCAGTTTATCTACTTTCTGGACCATCACATCCTTAAATTCTGTGACTTCGTTTTCTTTCTCCTGCATGATCTGGTCAACGTAGAACCTGTATCCCTTATCAGAAGGAATACGTCCTGCTGATGTATGTGGCTGTATAATGTAGCCCATCTCTTCCAGGTCTGACATCTCATTGCGGATGGTGGCAGAACTGAGTTTCAGTTCCGAATACTTGGAAATCGTCCGGGAACCCACCGGCTCGCCTGTTTCCAGATAAGTCTTTATGATCGCTTTTTAATATAGTGACCTTACGCTCATCCAACTGCGCATCCATGTGTTCCTGCCTCCTGTTCGCTGTTTCTTTTGTTATTAGCACTCAACTTATTGGAGTGCTAACATCTACATTGCATAATATATTCCTTTATAAAGAATTTGTCAAGGGCTTTTTGCGCATTTTGTGTTTTTCTTGACAGATTTAAAAAAATGTGGTAAATATTACTTTATCGTTCATATATTACAAAAGTGTTACATATATTTATAATGTATTAAAAATACATTGCAAATATTATGAAGCATTGTGAACGACCGCAGTCCTTGTCCTTTCCGACTGCAAAAGGAGGTAGAAATGAACATGAAGAAACTATTAACCACGACTTTTATCACTGTATTTTTTATAATTGGCTCTGCCTTTTGTGCATTCGCTTCTGAAAATGACAGTTCCGAACAGGCACAGCAAACAGAAGAAGCTGCAAACGATCAGGATCAGCAGGAAACAGAAGCTGCCGAAAACGTTGAAGAACCGGCTTCCCAGTTGGTTTCCCTGGGTGTTTTTAAAACTACCGGTTACTGCCCTTGCAGAAGCTGCTCCGCAGGCTGGGGAAGAAACACCTGTACCGGTGCCGTTGCCAGCTCCCAGCACACCATTGCTGTTGACCCAAGAGTGATCCCATATGGAACCAGGGTTATGATCAACGGGGTGGTTTACATTGCCGAGGACAAAGGCGGCGGTGTAAAAGGCCATCACATTGATATTTTTATGATACACACGCAGAATCAAAAAATCACGGAATACAGAATGTAGAGGTTTTCTTATTATCCTAACCATATGATTAAATAATATATAAAGCCAGTCTGCCAGCTGCCTTTGGCAGTGGCTAACAAGATATTGGCAAAAGCTGTCACCGGCAGCTGCTTCCAGATACATAACAACTAAAAAACACGGTCAGGAAATATTTCCGTTTCCTAAACCGTGTTTTTTTATGCCCGTATTCTGTTTTCCCAGACCAGGTCTCTGCCTCCGGCTGCCAGCCGGACACATCGGTCTTATTCTGTCCTGATCTCCGCTCCATGATAGAAGAAATCAAGGATGTCTTTATACGTCTTTCCTGCCTTTGCCATGCTGTGGGCGCCGTTCTGGCTCATTCCAACTCCATGTCCGAAACCGCCGCCGTATACCCGGAATACAATGCTTCCGTCCTCTGCCGTGCGCTTCTCAACGGAAATAAACGCACTTGGAAGGGCTGCCGTTCCTGTCATATCGCTTCCGTCCTGTTTCTTTATTACAAGTTCCGTATTTCCAAGCATACTTCTTACCTGGCTCTGGCCTTTGATCTTGTAGCTTCCTCCATCGCCTTTTACTTCTACTTCAGAAGCAATGCCACCTAAACCTCTGGATACTACATTTACATCGGTTACATTTCCCACTCCCGGGATCTGTGCGGAAAGGATACTGGCTTTAATATCCACATGCCAGCGGAACATAGGATAAGAAGCATCATAAGAAGTAATGTTTTTTGACCGTATGTAATCATCAAAAGTATCATTATCTTCCATAGTCAGCTCTCTTGCGCCTTTTTTGATCTGCATGGAACGCAGGTAGGGCAGAGCCGCCCCTTTCATTGCCCCATACACTTCCATCTGCCCCATGGCCGCAGGAAGTGGAATAATAAAAGGCTTCTATGGGCTTATCATTATAGAAAAGCATCTGTCCACAGGTCTCATTTACTGCCTGGTCTGTACGCTCGCTGGTACTTATATTGTTGTACACCTGGAAATTAGTGCTGTCATCCACATGGGCACCATACTGCCCGTAGGCATTTCCCTGGATCTGGCGGTAGGCATAAGTCCGGGCACACACTGCCTGGGCTTTTAATGCCTCTTTTTCATAGGACGCAGGCATTTCACTTGGAACTACCTTCTTTAAATAATCTTCCAGGTACAACTCGTTAATAAGGACTAAGCCGCCCTCTTCTGCTTTCACTTCTATAGAACCACTGTAAGTAGGCTGTCCCTGGCCACGTTCTAAGGAAGTGACGGTAATTCCTTCACTGTCTTCCGGTTTTAAGATCATACGTCCGTTTTCCAGCTTTTTATCAGATGCTTCGTAGGAGAATGTATCCCCTTTCTTAAAGGAGCTTTCCTGATTTTCTCCGTTTTCCTTTTCGTAGATCAGTTCCCCATCGCAATTTGCAGTAAGTTCTATGGTATCATGAAAGATCTGCTTAAAACCATTATCCATGATCAGGACGCGGATGGTTTCCGCATCAAATGGCTGTTCCAGAACAGCGGCACAAAGCTTTCCGTCAGCTGCCACAAATTCCTGCAGATCATAACCTACCAGGATGTTTCCTTTTCCAAGGACCTGGAAATCCCCGTAGGTCTTGTATACATGAAAATTGTCATCGATGGGTACGCAGCCATAGCCTTCCAGTTCAATAGACTCATCCGTCACTGCAAGGACCTTTCCACGGACCCGTTCTTTTTTCACAGTGATCTTTTTCAGCTTTCCCTTTTCCATATGCAGGTCAGCCACACAGGATCTCAGTTCTTCATTCTTCTCTTCTGCCTGGGATGCCAGTTTACCTTCTGCTGTAAAAGTTCTTACATATTTGCCGATGTAAACCGTAAACTGATCTTTTTTTACATCAGAGACCCATATATTCTTATAAACAGGCTCCTCGCTTACGATCTGGGTCATACCTGCCATTTCCTGGCCTCTGGCCCAGAAACGGATCTCGCAGTCAAGATATGCGTCCAGAGCCAGTCCCTGAAAGCCAAAGGTACCTTCTGTTGTATAAGCAGTCCAGCTTTCGGCCTGTTCCATATTAGAAGGTGTGCCAAACAAAAACAGCGGAAACTTCTTTCATATTTCCATCTTTGTCCGTCTCTTTTACAATGGCCTTATAAAGCTCCCACCAGTCATTTCTTGAAAAATGTCTTTTTCTTATTCCATCTGGTCATTCCCACCTGTTTTTCAAGGCCGGATGACAGCTTTTCTGCTACCGTATTTACATCCTCATATGTAAGATTTCCCTGGGCAGAAGTAAGAGTCGCCGGTGTGATCTCTGTATCCAGATAACCTTTTTCATAAAGATAATCCATATATTTTACAAACCAGTTTCCCTTTTCCTTGTCTGTAAAAGAGGAATTTTCCCGTTCAGAAGCCATATCTTCCAAGGTCTGGGGATCTTCAAAAACCAGAGCCAGGGCTTTGGCTGCTTCTGCCCTGGATATTCCTTCTGCAGGAGGTTCCACTTTTACAATGAACACCATAAGCAGGATCACTGCCGCCAGTATTCCTCCCATCCACAAAATCATCTGTTTTTTGTTGATCTTTAGATCCTTTTCATTTAACTTCCCGATCATTTTCATAATATCTGTCACCTTATTCGCACAAGTATATTCAGCAAGCCCATGTACTACAAAAAGAAAGCAGCGAGAACCTCGCTGCTTTTATCTTCTGTGACCCCAAGATGCCGTCTCTTACTTATTGACGCCTAGCAATGCTAGGTGGGCAACCTCACTTAAACTTCTGCCTTCCACGCTTAAAAAGGAGGCATGACATCCGCTTAAAAATATTGGAATCCCTTTAGTCTAATGTAGGTTCAAAATTGGTAAGAACTTCGCACATCCCAGGTATCACATATGCGCTTCATTTATTATGGTGCTATTATAACCCAACATTTTATGTTTTTCAAGCCTGTTTTTTTAGTTAATATTGTTATATATTGTTAGTATTTGCGTCTTGATTTCAGGTATTAAGCTGAACTGTAACACCCGTATTGTCCTGCCGGATCTACGCCCGAAGATTTTCCGGTCCAAAACCTTCCGGCAACAATTGGGATAAGGTATATACCTTCCACTCTTCTTCGGACTTTACCAGAATGATCTTAAAATCCGGCTTACAGAATTCCCGCATCACCTGACGGCAGACCCCGCAGGGGGCACAGTAATCCTTTACTACTCCCTTTAAGCCGCCGCAAAGGGCAATAGCTGCAAAGTCACGTTCTTCTTCGCTGACTGCTTTAAAGAAAGCGCAGCGCTCGGCGCATACAGAAGGGGTGTAGGCGGCATTTTCTATGTTATTTCCTGTATAGATATTGCCGTTTTCACTAAGAAGGACAGCGGAAACGTGGAAATGGGAATAAGGGGCATAGGAGTTTTTAATACCTGCAAGGGATTTTGCCGCCAGTTCCCTGATCTGCTCTTTTGTAAGGGTGTCTGAGGTAACAACTGCCTGTTTTTTCTCCATATTGCGTTTCTCCTTTCGGATGTTATCTGCATAATATGCCATCAAAAGCGCAGTCCGTTTTCCGTGATACCTGATTTCATTTACAAACCTGCATTAAGGTATTCTATCTTTTGAGACCGTTTTGAGACGATCGTAACCATCACCTACACAAGTCCAACAAAGGTTCCGTCTACATACTCCCTCAGGTCTTCCGGACTTACAGTGACCTGTACGCCTCTCTGTCCTGCACTTACCATAATTGTATCATATAACTGGGCAGTTTCTTCAATATATGTTGGAAATTTTTTCTTCATTCCGATTGGAGAACAGCCACCCCGGATGTAACCGGTAATGCCTAACATATCTTTTACGTGGATCATCTCCACTTTTTTCTCTCCCGCTGCTTTTGCCACTTTCTTTAAGTCCAGTTCTTCATCTACCGGGATACAACATACAAGATATCCCTTTTTCTCCCCTTTTAATACAAGGGTCTTATACATCTGGTCATGATCGATCCCCATCAGGTCAGCAGCATGGCTGCCGGAAAGGTCATTTTCATCTACTTCATATGTTCCTGTTTCATAATGGATCCCTGCTGCGTCTAACAGCCTCATTACGTTGGTCCTTACTTCTGCTTCTGCTTTTTTCCTTTCAAATTTATCACTCCCTGCATATTGTAAAGACACCCTGGTAGGTTTCAGAGTGTCTTTTACTTTTCTGATTTGAATTTTTATCGTTTGGAATTTGCTTTTTCTACGTGGATATGTTTGCCTTTGATGCGGGCATGGCTCATGGCATTTAATACATCTTCTGCATATTCAGCCGGTACATCTACGAAAGTATAGCCGTCATACATATCAATACTTCCTACCAGACGTCCTGGAATACCGGACTCTCCTGCAACTGCGCCCAGGATATCTCCCGGTGTTACACGCTGGGACTTACCGATATTGATGAACAGTCTTGCCATGCGCTCTTCACCGCCGTTTAATACATAGTCAACAGCTGCTCGGTCGGTAGCGCCTTTGCGGCGGCTGTTATTTCTGCCACGGTCTCTGCCTCTGGAATTTCTGCCATAGCTGTCCAGATCGTCTAAGGATCTTGCAGGCATATAGTTGTCAATGATATCTTCATTGTCATCGCCCATGCTCATTTTTAAGAGGGCTGCAGCCAGATCTAAGGAAGTGTAATCATCTTCCATCAGCTTCTTTTCAATGATATTTACGATCTTTGTGAGGTCTGCATCATTTAAAATGTCCTGAACCTGGTCTAAGATCTTGTCTGCCTTGATCTCGGTAATGTCATTTAAGGACGGGATTGCCTGTGGGATGATCTTGGTCTTGCAGTAGCGCTGGATGTCACGAAGCTTGTAAACTTCCTTGCCAACTACCAGGCTGAATGCCTTTCCTTCTCTTCCTGCTCTTCCGGTACGACCGATACGGTGTACATAATATTCATCATCCTGTGGGATATCGTAGTTAAATACAGCTTCTACATTTCCTACGTCAATGCCTCTTGCTGCTACGTCTGTAGCAATCAGGATATCGGTACGTCCGTTTCTAAAGCTTTCCATAACGCGGTCACGCTGTACCTGCTTTAAATCACCGTGAAGGCCTTCTGCAAAATAACCTCTTCCCTGAAGTGCCTGAACCAGTTCATCTACCTGGCGCTTGGTGTTGCAGAATACGATAGACAGCTTTGGGGAGTACATGTCTAACAGACGGCACATAACCTCTACTTTGTTTTTTGGCTTTACTTCATAATAATACTGGGTCACTTTCGGTACAGTCAGTTCTTTTTTGATCACGCGGACTGTTACCGGATCTTTCTGGAACTTCTTTGCAATGTCAGCAATGGCCTGAGGCATGGTTGCGGAGAACATCAGGGTCTGGCGCTCTTCCGGCAGCTGGCTTAAAATGGTCTCCATATCCTCTAAAAAGCCCATGTTCAACATTTCGTCTGCTTCGTCTAAAACTACGGTATGTACATGGTCCATTTTTACGGTCTTACGGCGCATATGATCCATCACACGGCCCGGGGTTCCTACTACGATCTGGGTGCCATCTTTTAAGGCGCGGATCTGACGGACAATGTCCTGACCGCCGTATACAGGCAGAACCTTGATGCCGTGCATAAATTTTGCAAAACGGCGCAGTTCTTCAGCTACCTGGATTGCCAGCTCTCTGGTTGGAAGCAGGACAATGGCCTGAAGCTTCTTTACCTTCGGGTCTACCTTCTGTAACAGAGGAAGTCCGAAAGCAGCGGTCTTTCCTGTTCCTGTCTGTGCCTGACCGATCATGTCTCTGCCTTCTAATACAACAGGGATCGCCTGAGCCTGGATCGGAGAAGCTTCTTCAAAGCCCATCTCGGTAATAGCTCTTATGATACGGTCATCTAACTGTAATTCTTCAAATTTTGTTACATCCATTAATTGTAAATATCCTCTTTCTATTCTTAATCTAAGTTCCGCAGGAATATGGGCCTTAATTTTTCAACATGTCATTGTCCACTGGCCTTCGATTTGCACATGTCCGCCTGTGTCGGATTGCATCCGCCACATTCGTACATCTGCACTCAGGATGTGGACAATCGACAGGTTGAAAACGGCCCATATTCCTGCATTGAGCACGTAAGTGTTCGTCTTCCAGAACGCTTACGTGCGAAAGCACTTCGTTGCACTTAGTGAGGTATTCCACGAACTTAGTGCAATTGAAGTTACCATATATTTTTAACATGCAATAGCAAGAAAATGAGAGGCGAAAACGGCACGCACATGCAGGCCTTTCATCCTCTCACTTTCGTACAATCAATAACTATATCAGAGTTTTGTTTTCATGTCAATGTAAGAACTTACACAACTGTTCTTCCTTACACTTCCTGAAAATAGCATTTTCACAAGAACATCACTAGAACTGCACAATGTCCTTGATCTCAGCGGCTTTTTCCACATTTTCGGCATAGAGGACAGGTCCTTCGCCGTGGTAATCTCTCTGGTATTCTACGCCGACTTTAGCGCGTACCTTTACCCATTCTTTGGTCTTGTACTTTTCTGCGTCTTTCCATTTGCACATGAAACCTAAGAATGTCATATCTGCCTCACAGCAGGTCATAGCCATACGTCCCGGAACGAACTGTCCCTTTGGGAATTTCGGGCTTTTTAATACCATTGCGGTAAATTCAACGGTCTTTCCTTTGTAGCGTTCCGGCTGATCCATACAGTCGATGTACCAGATACCGTAGTCTGCAGGCTTGATCTCAATTACATCTGCATTGATATCATACGGAAGATCTTCTTCCAGGGTTGCCTGCTCGATCTCGCCGTTCTTATCTTCCAGAACGATCTCACTTTCACGGCTCATAGCGCGGATGGTACGGCGATAGGAAGTCAGCTTCTCATCTGCAATGCCATCGCAGCGGTTTACAATGACCAGTTCGGAATTACGAAGCATAGCGCCAAGGAGCGGCTTCATATTCTGGATGTACAGATCAAAGGTAGAACCATCAATAATGGTGATCTGCTGGTAAATGTTCCAGTCATCCGGCAGTTTCAGCTCGTCCTGGTTCCACATACCGTTCCACTCTAAGAGCACACGCTCCGGGCGATAGATCACTTCCAGCTCATTTAAGTAAGCCGGTGTCAGTTTGGAAAGTTCATCTACATATACAACAGCAGTCTGATGCTTCTTTAACTTCTTTTCATCATATTCTGTATCCCCTTCTTCGCAGACGATCAGAAGTGTTTTTCCCTCTGTCTGGAAGTATTCCTGGTCCATGGTAAATTCCAGAAACTGGGTTTTTCCAGCTTCCAGAAAACCGTTGATCAGAAATACGGGCATTACATCTTCATCTATCTCGTTATTTCCCATTCTTGAAACCTCATTAGCCTCTTCCGAATACTTTGTTTAATTCTTCTTCCTTCAGGCTGGCGCCGATGACACAAACCTTACCTGTGTAATCCGGCTTTCCGTCACGGATCTCATACTGCTC
>ENA-OQDL01000382-OQDL01000382.1-human-gut-metagenome-genome-assembly--contig:-NODE-382-length-29215-cov-7.619156_pt1 | contig 29215 bp, 28 predicted proteins | sample MGYA00242782_ERZ504609 | MGnify/ENA primary metagenome ERZ504609 (study PRJEB26092, sample SAMD00036320) | human gut metagenome | host: Homo sapiens | study: EMG produced TPA metagenomics assembly of... | reverse complement strand
GTTTTCGCGCGGAAGGCGGCGGCTGAAATTATGGAGGGGACAAATTTACTATGGAACGTGAAACGCTGAAATCGCGGCTGGGCTTCATCCTGCTGTCGGCAGGATGTGCCATCGGCATTGGCAACGTGTGGAAATTTCCTTATATGGCAGGTCAGGGCGGCGGAGGAGCCTTCGTACTGTTTTACCTGCTGTTCCTGGTCATTCTGGGTCTGCCCATTATGACCATGGAATTTGCGGTGGGCCGTGCCAGCCGCAAAAGCCCGGTGCGTGCCTATCAGGTGCTGGGAAAAGCCGGGTCAGAAGTGGCATATCCACGGCTATTTTACGCTGATCGGCTGCTACCTGCTGATGATGTTCTACACCACCGTTGCGGGCTGGATGCTGCACTATTTCTATATGACCGCCGCCGGAAAACTCTCCGGCTTGAACGCAGACGAGGTGGCGGGCAAGTTCACCGAGATGCTGGCAAGCCCCGGCATTATGACCTTCTGGATGGTGTTCGTGGTCGTTCTGGGCATTCTGGTCTGCGCCAAGGGCCTGCAGAATGGTCTGGAGCGTGTGACCAAGGGCATGATGATCGCCCTGCTCCTCATCATGGTCATTCTGGCCGGGAACAGCCTTTTCATGGATGGCGCAAAGGAGGGTCTTTCCTTCTTCCTGGTGCCTGACTTTGGCCGCATGAAGGAGGTTGGCATCGTCAACACCCTGGTGGGTGCGATGAATCAGGCCTTCTTCACCCTGAGCCTGGGCATCGGTGCCATGTCCATTTTTGGCAGCTACATCGGCAAGGAGCACTCCCTGCTGGGCGAGAGCGTCCGTGTGGTGGTGCTGGATACCTTTGTGGCCATCACGGCCGGTCTCATCATCTTCCCGGCCTGCTTTACCTTTGGTGTGGATCAGACCGCAGGCCCCAGCCTGATCTTCATCACCCTGCCCAACATCTTTGCTAACATGGCGCTGGGCAGGGTGTGGGGCAGCCTGTTCTTCCTGTTCATGGCATTTGCTGCCCTGTCCACTGTGCTGGCGGTGTTCGAGAACATCATCTGCTGCGGCATGGAGCTGACCGGCTGCACCCGTAAAAAGTCCAGTCTGGTCAACCTGTTCCTCATCATCCTGCTGTCCATGCCCTGCGTGCTGGGGTATAACCTCTGGGCCTGGGATGGCTTTGCCGTGTTTGGCGGTGCAGTGCTGGACTTCGAGGATTTCCTTGTCAGTAACCTGTTCCTGCCGCTGGGCAGCCTGGTTTACCTGCTGTTCTGCGTTTCCCGCTATGGCTGGGGCTGGGACAACTATAAGAAGGAAGTCAACACCGGCGAGGGGCTGAAGATCCAGGATTGGATGCGCGGTTACCTGACCTACGGTCTGCCCGTGATCGTGCTGTTCATCTTCGCCTTTGGCATCTACGACAAGTTCTTTGCATGAGGAAATAAACCCTCTCAGTCTCGCATTCGCTCGCCAGCTCCCCAAGGGGAGCAACGCATCTGATGGGTAAGCAACTTGCACAGCCTGAAGTCAGAGCAGCAATTGCCTCGCCCTTTGGGAGAGGTGGCAGTGCGAAGCACTGGCGGAGAGGGCGTTTTGTTGGAGGACACAATGCACATTTTGATCTGTGACGATGATGCGGTATTTGCTGCCCGCGTGGAAACGCTCGTCCGGGAATTCTTTGCGCGGCGGGGCCTGCAGGTGGAATGCACCGTCTGCCACAGCGGGGAAGAGACACTGGCCCGGCGGGACCTTGATCTATATCAGGTGGCGCTGCTGGATGTGGATCTGGACACCATGAACGGCATCTCACTGGGAAAGCAGCTGCGCCAGTGCAGCCCGGAGATCTGTCTGGTGTATGTGTCGGCCTATCTGGAATTTGCCCCGGAGGGCTACACCGTGAATGCGTTCCGCTATATCCTCAAGCGCGACCTGGACTGCCAGCTGCCCCGCTGTCTGGATGCCATTCTGCACGAGCAGGATCACCGGACTCCCAAGACCCTGACCATCCGGCAGAACCGCACCGAGACCGAGCTGCCCTACGACAGCATCTACTACCTCGAAAGCGACCTGCGCAAGATCAACGTTTACGGGGACGTGGCCCACCAGCCCCTGTGCTCCTACTATGGCAAGCTGAACGAGCTGCCGCAGGCCCTGTTTGAGAACGGCTTTCTGCGGGTGGGGCGGAGCGCGGTGGTCAATATGAAGTACATCCGGCAGATCAGCAGCTACATGGTCACCCTGCGCAACGGAGTCAAGCTGGGCGTGAGCCGGAACGGCTATGCTGAGATTCGCAGCACCTATCTGGAATGGAAGGGGCAGTTTGGGGATGACTAAGGAAATGCTCTGGCTTCTGATGGGGCATCTGGTCTGCATTGGCCAGTGGGCGGCCTTTATCATGGTGGACCATGCATTTCTGGGCCGCGGCAGGAGATTCCGCTTCCCCTGCCTGTGGGCAGCCCTGCTGGCAGCAGTTTTTCTGGCGGCCTCGATCCGGCATGACATTGGCTTTTTCAATGTTGAATCTGTGATTTTGAATGTTATCTACCTGTTGGTCACGGTGCTCTTTTTCGGCGGAAGCTGGAACCAGAAGCTCTCGGCCTGCCTTGTCAACGGCATCATGTGCCTGTTGACGGAAAACACAGTCAGCTACACCTTTGCCTGGTGTAAGCACATTCCCGTCCGGGAGGTCTGGCGCTACCGCAGCTGTCTGTTCCTGCTGGTTGCTGCTGTTGTGGGGGCTGGCCTGCTTGCAGCCTACATTATCCGGCGCTGGCGGCGGGAGCAGGCGTTGACCCCGCTGCAGATGCTGGTCATGTCCTTCTTTCCTGGCATCGTTGTGGTGCTGAACATCGTGCTGATGGTATCCGGCGGCAGTGAAGTGCCCAGCATGATGAACATGATGTTGACCTTTGGTCTGACCATAGCAGTGCTGATCCATCTGGGGATCGTGCAGATGGTCAACGACCAGATGCTGCTGCAGCAGACACTGATGGTGGAGGCTGTGCGCCAGAAGAAGAGCGCAGAAGCTCTTCTGGAATCCTACAAGACTCAGCGGCGGCTGACCCATGAGTTCACCAACCACACCGATGCACTGGCTCTGCTGCTTCAGCAGGGCGATTACGAGGGCGCAAAGGCCTACCTTTCCACGCTCACAAAGACCATTGCGGCGAATACCACCATTATGAACACCCACAACCCTTTATTGGATGCCCTGCTCAGCAAAAAGTACGAGGAGGCCAGCCGAAAAGGGGTCATGGTCTATTTTGATCTGCCCGATCTGCGGGATATGCCCATGGATCAGACAGACCTTGTGATCGTGCTCTCCAACCTGCTCAACAATGCCATTGAGGCCGCCGCGCAGGCTGATCCGCCGGAGATCTATGTGCGGATGCGGAAGAGCGAGGAAGAGGTGGTGCTTTCCGTCCGTAACCGGGTGAAAGAAGAACTGAACCTCGTGGACGGTCAGCTGCCCCGCATCTCTCAGAAAGGGGCGGGCCACGGCTTCGGGCTGTGGAACGTGCAGGATGTGCTGAAAAAATACGGCGGCGAATATACCATCAGCTGCCGGGGGTGCTGGTTCCGCTTTACCTGCACCATCCCGCTCCGCAAGTTATGACATGAAACCCTGCAGAATATGACATTTGGGGTGAAAGTTTCATCGGAATCTGCTACAATGAAATCAAGTTAAAGGCAGGAGCGCCTCCCCGCTGTATGGTTTGCGGCCGACAGAGGAAGGAACATCCGGGAACGCAGGCGTGTGTGCGTGGGCCGGAACGTCTTTACGAATAAAAAGTCTGACGAAGCTCTGAATGGCGATCTTGGGGGATTGCTGCAGATAGAGACCTTCTGAATGCACTGCACCTGCACGGCATCGTATGTGGGAATGGGATGCCGGGCGGTGCTGCCGGAGGGAGCTTTGTCGGGCTTTTTTTGTTTGAGATCGGGCCGGAAGGAGGACGGTGTGGAGCATGGCTGCACCTGTACGGAAGCGGACATCCTGCTGGATATCTTCACTCCGATGCGGGAGGATTTCGTGTAACAAACAAAAAAGGCAGTGCGCCGCGTGGGACGCACTGCCTTTTGCTTTTGTACCGATTATTCCGGCTTCACCTGCAGCTCCTGCTCACAGTAGATGCAGCGGTATTTGCCGTTGGAGCTCATCTCAAAGATCTGGTCGCATTCCTCTTCAATGGAGGAGATGCAGCGGGGATTGCGGCACCGCACAATGTTCACCAGGCGCTTGGGGGGCTTCGGCTTTTCCTTGCGCACGGCCTTGCCGTTTTCGATCACGGTTACGCTGATGTCAGGGTCAAGGTAGGCCAGCACGTCCAGGTTCAGCCAGGAGGCATCCCCCTCGACCTTGATGATGTCCTTGCGGCCGCAGTCGGTCTTGTGGGAGCGCGCATTCTGGATTAGTGCCACGTTGGCGGTCTTGTTGCCGGTGATGCCCAGCAGCTCCATCAGGCCCACAGCGGTGCCTGCCTTGATGTGGTCGATCACAATGCCGTTCTGGATCTCGTCAATATTCAGCATATCAGTTGCCCTCCTTCGGTGCCTTGGGGTCGGCAAGACCCAGCAGCGTCATGATCAGTGCCATGCGGATGTATACGCCGTTCTGCACCTGCTCAAAGTAGGCAGCACGGGGATCGTTGTCCACATCCAGTGCGATCTCGTTCACGCGGGGCAGGGGATGCAGCACTGCCATTTCAGGCTTGGCAAGGGCCATCTTTTCGCTGGTCAGGATGTAGCTGTTCTTCAGGCGGATGTAATCCTCCTCGTTGAAGAAGCGCTCCTTCTGCACACGGGTCATGTACAGGATATCCAGCTCGGGCATGGATTCCTCCAGGCTCCGGGTCTCACGGTACTCAATGCCGTTGGCCTCCAGCACATCCTTGATGATGTAGTCGGGCACCCGCAGCTCCTCGGGGCTGATGAGCACAAAGCGGATGTTCTTGCAGCGTGCCATGGTCTTGATGAGAGAATGGACGGTGCGGCCGAACTTCAGATCGCCGCACAGGCCGATGGTCAGGTTATCCAGCCGACCCATCCGGGTGCGGATGGTCATCAGATCGGTCATGGTCTGGGTGGGGTGCTGGTGGCCGCCGTCACCGGCATTGATGACCGGGATGCGGGAGTAGCGGGAAGCGCGGAACGGTGCGCCTTCTTTGGGATGGCGCATTGCCACGATATCGGCATAGCAGGAGACCACACGGATGGTATCTGCAACGCTTTCTCCCTTGGAAGCGCTGGAGACGGTCTCACTCGGGAAGCCCAGCACATGGCCGCCCAGGTTCAGCATGGCCGCCTCAAAGGAAAGGCGGGTGCGGGTGGACGGCTCATAGAACAGAGTGGCGAGTTTTTTGTGAGCCGCAACGTCCTGGTAAGCGGCAGGGTCGGAGCGGATGCGGTCGGCCAGATCCAGCAGGGAAGTGATCTCCTCCTGGCTGAAATCCAAGGGATCGATGAGATGGCGCATGAATTTTACCTCCGTCAAAGTAATTTTCGTAGAATGGAAAAATCGAAGAAATTCGTGTAATAACTCAGTGAGCGCATGACCGGGTGGCACAGACGGTTGAAGCAGATCTCATCCAGCAGCAGCATGGCCTCGCCGGGGGCAAGACGCATGGCAGCCCGGATGGCCTCGTCGCCGCAGCTGGCCTTGAGGTGGGCCACGTTCGAGGAGATCTGCTGGTTGCATTCCTGCTCCAGGATATCGAACACGCCGCCGCTCAGGTCGATGCGGGTGTAGTCCCGGCTGCCAAAGAGGGCGCGGGGCAGATAATCGATGGAGTAGATGACCGGGGTGGTGTCGGCCAGGATGCGTTTTTTGATGCAGATGACCTCGTCCCCCGGTGCAATGGCAAGATCCCGGGCAAGCTCGGCCCCGGCGCGGATGGGATAGATCTGGATGCCATCGGCGTGGGGGTAGCTGCCAAAACTGCGGATCAGCGGGTAATATTCCAGCTTCTGGTCAAGGCGGCTGCGCAGGCCAAGCACGGTGCGGTTGACCACTGTGCCAATGCCGCGCACGCGCTCGATGTAACCGGCGCGCTCCATCTCGCTCAGCGCGTCCCGGATCACGGTACGGCTGACACCGAGTTCCGCGGCCAGATCGACCTCGGCGGGCAGGCGGTCGGCATCGGCGTAGCGGCCGGTGCGCAGTTCTTCCAGAAGCGCCGCGACGACACGGTCACTGATGACCGCACCGCCCAGGCGGATGGATGACGAAGAGCTGGATTCTTTCATGGGCTGTTCCTCCGGTTCGCGGGCGGGGCAGTGCCCGCCTGGACTTGGGAAAACCTGCCCTGCATCCCAAAAGCTGCGCCGGACAGATTTTCTTACTTTCATTATAGCATGATTTGACTTTATTTTGAATGGTAATTATACTGGAATCCAGCAGAAAGTATGATTTTATTTTTGGAGGGTTCACAAAATGGAACTGATACTGCAAAAAGTGTGTGGCCGGCCTGCACAGCTTCCCATTCGCCTGCGCCGGTGCGGCCCTGCGGATGCCGCCGCATTCTTTGCTTTGCAGAACGAAGTGCGGGCCGCCATGCCCCACCCGGAGCAGTTTGTGCCGGACACACTGGAGAATATCACGGCCTACCTGAGGGAGGACCTGTGCATCGGGGCATACGACGGCGAACGGCTGGGAGCGTACTTTATCCTGCGCTACTGCGGCCGGAGCGCACACAATTATGCGGCCTTTCTGGGGGTGCCCCGGGAGGAGTGGGAGCACTGGGCCAATGCGGACAGCGCGGTGGTCCACCCGGACTGGCGGGGCAACGGTCTGCAGCGGAAGCTGCTGGAAGCGGCGCTGCCTCTTGTCCGGCCCGGCATCGTGGGCATCGGGGCCACCGTCAGCCCGGAGAATCAATACAGCCTGAACAATGCCCTTGCCTGCGGTTTTGTCATTGCTGACCGCCGTGAGATGTACGGCGGGTATGACCGATATCTGTTAAAGAAGCTGCTGTAAACAAAAATGCTCTCCTACCGATGACAGGAGAGCATTTCTTGTTATGCGGCCAGGCGGCTCTCTTCCTTCAGCTGATCGTTCATCTTTTTGCGCACGACCAGCAGGCAGATGAGATGCACCCCTGCGGTCAGGGCCCAGCTGATGGGGTAGCTGATGTACAGCGTGCCGGTGGAGCGGAACATCCGGAAGATGGTTGCGATCCAGACCAGACGGAGCAGGCAGCTGCCCACCAGACTGACGATCATGGGAATCACCGAGTAGCCGCGGCCGCGCAGGCAGCTGGCCAGAGTGTCCATTATGCCGCACAGGAAGTAGGCAGTGCAGATGATCTGCATCCGGGACAGGCCGGCGGCCACCACGGCTTCATCCGTGGAGTAGAAGTGCAGCAGGACCTCGCCGCCAAAGTAAGCGCCGCAGCCCAGGAACAGGCCCACCACAGTGACGCAGAGCAGGCAGTTGCGCATGACGCGGTCGAGGTTGTCATACCGGCGGGCACCCACGTTCTGGCTGGTAAAGGTCACGGCCGCCTGCGCAAAGGCATTCATGCCGGTGTAGATGAAGCCCTCTAGGTTGGATGCGGCAGAGTTTCCGGCCACGATCGTGGAGCCAAAAGAATTGATGGCCGACTGGATCACCACGTTGGACAGGCTGAACACGGTGCTCTGCAGACCGGCGGGCAGGCCGATCTGGATGATCTGCAGCATGGCTTTCTTGTGGAAGCCCAGATGCCGCAGGTCAAGGTGCATGGCACCCTCTTCCCTGACCAGCAGCACCGTGACCATAATGGCGGATACCGTCTGGCTGAGGATGGTGGCCAGTGCAACACCCGCCACACTCATCTGGAATACGATGACGAACAGCAGGTTCAGCACCACATTGATGACACCTGCCACCGCCAGACAGACCAGCGGACGGCGGGTGTCACCCACGGCACGCAGCAGGGAAGCGTTGAAGTTGTACAGCATGGTCATCGGCATTCCGATGAAGTAGATCTTCAGGTAAAGTGTGGCAAGGTCAATAACATCCTCGGGGCTGGACATCAGTTCCAGCAGACCGTGGGCTGCAAAAAAGCCCACAAAAGCCATCAGAACGCCACCCACAAGGCTCAGGGTAACAGCAGTCTGCACCGCTTCGTGCACGCCCTGGTCATCCTTTGCGCCATAGCAGCGGGCCGCCACAACGTTTGCACCCAGCGCAAGGCCGACAAACAGGTTGACCAGCAGGTTGATGAGTGCACCGTTGGAACCAACTGCTGCCAGCGCGGCGCTGCCGGCAAATCGGCCCACCACGACCACATCGGCAGCATTGAACAGCAGCTGCAAAAAGCTGGATGCCGCCAGCGGCAGGGAAAACAGGATGATCTTTTTCAGCATCGGGCCGCTGGTCAGATCACCGGCTTGGGACATTTGTGCCATGAAAGCTCCGCCTCCTTTGAAACTTCTCTCATACTCTTGCACCAAAATTGAAGCGTAAAAAATGCGCCGTGCCGTTTTGCGGCACAACGCAATTTGTAAAGAACACCTATATTATAATACAGTTTTCTGTAAAATACAAGATGCCGCGCAGGGGGTTCCTGCCTTTCTGGGGCGCTTTGATCAGGAATGATGGATCTGCAGCGTTTTCCAGTGCTCTTTCTTCTCGTATTCCGTTGTCACGCCGTCGTCCCGGTACATCCGGTACTCCGCAGATTCGCCGTTGGGCAGGAAACTCCACAGGGTCAGGCTGGCATCATCCAGCTCAGCGGTGTTGTTGGCGGGCTGTGCCACGGGAATGATGTGACCCGGACGGATGAACAACAGCATTTCGTCCAGCGCACAGCGGATATAGTGGTGTCCGGCGGGCAGGATCTCTTCGTCGTAGTCGTCCACAGCCCGCAGGCGCAGGAGCTTCATGGGCTCGGGCAGGTAGACATGCCGCCCGTGGGCATTCTGGACATAGACGGGAGCGGCCATCAGGCCCTCGCCCAGCAAAAGCTGATCTTCCACCTCCCGGGCATCGGGGTCATCCGGGTAATCGAAGGCCAACGGCCGGAAGTAGCTGGTGTTTTCCAGCGCAGCCTTCATAAATTCGCTGTACAGGTAGGGCAGCAGGGCGTAGCGCAGACGGATCATATTACGCACAGCGGGCAGCACCTCGGGGAAGCGATAGTATTCCTGCATCCGGGTGCCCACCGCGGAGTGGTTGCGCATCAGCGGGGTGAGCAGACCGAACTCAAGCCAGCGCAGGGCAAGATCCGGCGTGGTATCGCAGGAGAAGCCGCAGAGGTCGGCACCGCTGTACAGGAAACCGCACATCTGGACACTGGGCATCATTTGGATATTGGCCAGCAGCTGGGCCCAGCTGGAATTGTTGTCGCCCAGCCAGATGCCGCCGTAGCGGTGGCTGCCAATGAAGCTGGAACGGCTGTAAAGCAGGGTGCGCTGGCCCGGACGCAGGTCGGCAAAGGCTTCCCCTGCGGCGCGGGTCATGCTGCCGCCATAAAGGTTGTGAACCTGATCGTGACGTACCTTCCGGCCGTCTGCCTCGTGGTAAAAACTGGCGTAGTCTGCCGGGCTGTTCATCAGGCCCATGGCACCGCCCACCACGCGCGGGAAAAACTCCTCCTGCTCAATGTTGTCCTTCTCCCGCAGGGCGGCCATATCGTCCAGAAAAGCGCGCAGCCGCTCAGGTGAGTAGAAGAGGGAGGGCTCGTTCATATCGTTCCAGAAGCCCTCGATGCCGCAGTCGGTCAGGGCCTTGTATTTGTGGCCGAACCACTCCCGCACCTCGGGGCGCAGGAAGTCGGCAAAGTAAGCCTTGCCGGGCCAGACTGCCGCCACAAAGGGAGTTCCGTCGGCCTTTTTGCAGAAGTATCCCTTTTCCAGCCCCTCAGTGCAAGTGGAGTCGTTGGGGTCGACGCGCACGCCGGCATCGATGATGGGCACCAGCCGGATGCCCTGCGCTTTCAGGTCTGCGGAGAGCTTTGTAAGGTCTGGAAAACGTTCCTTGTTTACGGTGAAATCGGCATAGTCCTGCATATACTCGATGTCCATACAGATCATGTCCAGCGGCAGGTCGTGTTCCTTGTACTGGCGTGCAACTTCCCGTACGTCCTCCTCGGTCTTGTAGCCCCAGCGGCTCTGTGCCAGACCGAATGCCCACCTGGGCGGGATGTAGCTGCGGCCGATGAGGGGACGGAACTCCCTGCAGATCTCATTTTCGTTCCCGCCGGAGAGGAGATACAGATCGTAGTCTGGGGTCTCGGTGTGGAAAGAGAGAAGATCGTGGCGGGAATAACCGATGTCGTAATAAACCTTGCCCGGGAAATCCACGAACAGGCCAAAGCAGGTGCTGCCGTCCCGCACCAGCAGGAAATTGTGCGCACCATAGAAGGAAAGCTTGTCCTCGCTGTGGCGGGATTCATCGGTGTTGTTGGCGATGTAGTGCCAGCCGCGCTTGTTGATGCCGCGGGGCATTTCACCCAAACCGTAGACGGCAGCCTGCTCACTGAGGGTGAGCTGCCAGCCGCTGCCATCGGGAGTCAGAAAGGGGATGGGGCCGCTTTCCGCGGGAAGAGACAGCACAACGCTCTGGGTGGGAAAAGGATGCCCGAAAGAAAAACGTTGGATCACAGAAAAGACCTCCTGTTTCAGATAGAGTTGTTACTATAATGATACGGCAGAAATCGTTCCGGGACAAGAGAGAAAACAGGATGAATAATACAACAAAACAGGCGTTTTGTGGCCTGCGCAACAGCCAATACTTCTGCTGCACCTGCCTGAGCCTCTCGGGCGAGAAACTGCACGGAATGGATTGCAAACTGTCGAATGGCTTGCTATAATAAAAAGTACTCTGAAAAGGGAGGATCTTCCATGTATCGAAACGGCATCAAGCGGCTGCTGGCGGTCATTTTGTCCCTCTGCGGCATGATCGTGCTCTCGCCGCTGCTGCTCATCCTCTGCCTTGCCATCAAGATCGATTCCCCGGGGCCGATCTTTTTCAGGCAGAAGCGGGTGGGCATCCACAAACAACATTTCAATATCCTCAAGTTCCGCACCATGCGCATCGACACCCCCCACGATATGCCTACCCACATGCTCAAGGACCCGGATCAGTATATCACCCGGGTGGGGCACTTCCTGCGCAAGACCAGTCTGGACGAGCTGCCCCAGCTCTGGAACATCTTTGTGGGCGATATGGCAGTCATCGGTCCGCGCCCGGCGCTGTGGAACCAGTATGACCTGCTGGCCGAGCGGGACAAGTACGGTGCCAACGATGTCCGCCCCGGCCTGACCGGCTGGGCCCAGATCCATGGGCGGGATGAGCTGGAGATCGTGGACAAGGCCCGGCTGGACGGCTACTATGTGGAGCATCTGAGCTTTGGTATGGACGTAAAGTGCTTCTTTGGCACCATTAAGGCAGTGCTCGACCACGACGGTGTGGTCGAGGGTGGCACCGGCACTTTGCACGAAGAGGAAAACCACAAGAAGTAAGACTGGCCCGGGCAGAATACTTGATTTATCCCCTGAAAAGCGTATAATAAAACGGTATAAGACATCAAAGGAGGATTTCCATGAATCGCACCTATATCAACGAGGTACAAAAGGAAATTGGCAATACGGTCAAGGTACAGGGGTTTATTGAAAACCTGCGTAACAGCAAGTACATGGCCTTTATCGTATTGAAGGATATCACCGGCAAGCTGCAGATCACGGTTGAAAAAGAAGATCATCCTGATCTGGTGGACACCATCGATCAGCTGACCCCTGATTCTGTCATCACTGTCACCGGCAAGGTGGTCGAGAACGACTACGTCAAGATGGGCGGCATCGAGATGATCCCCGAGGCCATCGAGGTGGAGAGCATTGCGGATGCACTGCCCATTGCCCGTAAGGCCATTGCCGCCACCAAGAAGAAAAAGGCAGTGGAGCGTTCCAGCATCGACCAGCGCATTGATTACCGCTGGGTCGATCTGCGCACCGACGAGAACCAGCTGATGTTCAAGGCCCAAAGCTGCATGGTCAACGCCATGCGCAAGTTCCTGCTGGACCAGAACTTTATCGAGATCCACACCCCCAAGCTGATCGCTGCTGCCAGCGAGAGCGGCTCCGAGGTGTTCAAGGTGGATTACTTCGACCGCAATGCCTATCTGGCACAGAGCCCCCAGTTCTACAAGCAGATGGCAATGGCTGCAGGCTTTGAGCGCATTTTCGAGACCGGCCCTGTGTTCCGCGCCGAGAAGAGCTATACCAACAAGCACGCCACGGAGTTCTCCGGCTTCGATCTGGAGTTCAGCTACATCACATCTTACAAGGATGTCATGGCCATGGAGGAACAGCTGCTCAAGGCTGGCCTGCAGGCTGTGAAGGACGCATACGGCGACCAGATCCAGGAACTGTTCGGCAAGGAAGTCATCGTGCCCGAGACCCCGTTCCCCGTGGTCAAGCTGGCTGACCTGTACAAGGGTCTGGAAGAGGACTTCGGCTATGTGGTGGACGATTCCGAGAAGGGCGACCTGACCACCGAGGCCGAGCGCCTGAGCTACGACTGGGTGAAGAAGCACTATAACCACGAGTTCCTCTTCGTCACGGATTACGATGCTGAGAAGCGCGCCTTCTACCACATGCGCGACGAGAACGGCGTGCCTCAGGGCTACGACCTGATCTGGCGCGGTGTGGAGATCACCACCGGTGCCCAGCGTGAGCACCGCTATGAGGTGCTGAAGAAGCAGGCTGAGGAAAAGGGTCTGGCTGAGGATGTCAAGTTCTATCTGGAGTTCTTCCAGTATGGCTGCCCGCCCCACGGCGGCTTCGGTCTGGGCATCGACCGCCTGACCATGCTGCTGGTGGGCGAGAGCATCAAGGACGCGGAGTTCCTGTTCCGCGGCCCCAACCGTCTGACCCCGTAAGGACGGGGGTGTTCGTATGAACGCCGCAGACCATTATCTGACCCGTTATCTGGAAGCGAAGGATCTGGATCAGTACAACGCACTGCTCCGCTACACCTTTCAGGTCACGGAAGAAGAGCTGACTGCCACAGGCTGGAAGGACGATGAGATCAAGCAGTCCAAGTTCCCGGTGCTGGAACGTGCCGATGTTCTGGGCTGCTTTGATGGAGACACGCTGGTGTCCCAGTTTGCCGTCTATCCGCTGAAAATGAACATCTACGATACGGTCTACCATGTGGGCTTTGTCACCAGTGTCTGCACCTACCCGGAGTACACCGGGCAGGGCATTATGAAGCACCTGATGATCAAGGGCCTGACCCAGATGCACGAGGAGGGCAAATCCTTCGCCCTGCTCTACCCGTACAGCATTCCGCTGTACCATCACCTGGGCTGGGAGATCGTTTCCAACAAGATCTCGTTCAACATCAAGGACCGGCAGATCCCCACCAAGGTCAAGGCCCCCGGCTATGTCCGGCGTGTCAGTTGGGATAACACCGAGTTCCATGAGCTGCACTCCCACTTTGCGTCCATCACCCACGGCTGTCTGTTCCGCAACAGTCTGGCCTGGGAGGAATACTGGCGCTGGGATGAGGACGATACCAATGTTGCGGTCTACTACAACGTCAAGGATAAGCCCTGCGGCTACATGGTCTACCTCATCAAAAACGACATCATGCACATCAAGGAGATGGTCTACCTCAACCGCGAGGCCCAGAAAGGCCTGTGGGAGTATATCCATGCCCATGATTCCATGATCGATGAGGTGCACGGCAGTACCTATTTCAGCGAACCCATCGCCTTTGAGATGGACGATGGCGACATCAAGGAGAGCATCCGCCCCTATGCCATGGGACGCATCATTGACGTGGAGGATTTCCTCGCCGATTACCCCTGTGACCCGGACGGCGGCACCCTGTGCATCGAGTTGGAAATCGAGGACTCGCTTCTGCCATGGAACGACCGGACGTTCAACGTTCGCTTTGCGGATGGGCACTGCACCATGACCCGTGAATCCGCCGAGTATCACCTGAAAATGGGCATCGGCACCTTTACCACCCTGTTGCTGGGCTACAAGACCGCAGAGCGTCTGTATGAGCTGGAGCGCATCGAGGGCAGGGAAGAGGCTGTGGAACGGCTGGATGACGTGCTCTTCCATAAGATCCCGTATATTTCGGATTACATCTGACAAAAGAAAACAACCCTCTCCGTCAAAGCCTTTTGCTTTGCCTGCTTTTCCCGAAAGGGTGAGGCGGCATTGCATGGCAATGACGGAGAGGGTTGTTCTTTTTGACTCAGAGCAGCGTCGGCACCAGCTCGGCCAGCTTTTCGGCCAGCTGTGCGTGGCCCTTACGGGTCAGGTGCATGAAGTCGATCTGGTTGAACTCGCAGCCTTCAGCATCCAGAAAATGGACGTTGTTGCGCTCTGCAATGATCTTGTACCAGCCGGCAACGCCCTTGGACTTCTCCACACAGCCGTCACCCATGACCTCATCGTGGAAGCCTTCCTTGATGCGCGGAGGAGCAACCACAAGAATGTTGGGTTCCTTGCCGCCCCAGCAGTCCACGGTCTTGCACTTCTGGATCAGGCGCTCCATGCCCGCGCCAATGCAGGCGGCGTTTGCGTTGAAGCGCTCTTTCACATCGTTGGTGCCCAGCATGATGATGAGCAGGTCGATGACTTCATGGCTCTTGAGCAGGGGATAGGCCACGCTCAGAGCATCCATGGACTCGTGGATGGGATCTGCAAAAACGGTGGTGCGGCCGGAAAGGCCCTCTTCGGTTACCAGATACTTGTCGCCCAGAGCAGTCTGCAGGCGGCAGGTCCACCGCTCGTCCTCGTTGAAGCGGATGCCGCCATCAGCATTGTCCTTGGGGTCGGCACAATAACCGTGGGTGTTGGAATCGCCCAGGCAGAGAATATGTGTTTTCATCTCAATATACTCCTTTGATCGTTCAGATGATCAGGCTTCGCCGTGCTGCTGGCGGAAGTAATAGACTGCGCCTACCATACCGGCATCATTGTGCAGCTGGGCGGCGCGAATCTCCAGCCCCTCGGCAAAGGCGGGCATAACGGAGGCCCTGACTTTGGCGGCAATGGGCTCGATGAGCAGCTTCTGCTGGGCGCTTACGCCGCCGCCGATGAGAATGAGCTGCGGGTTGAAGATGTGCACCATGCCTGCAAGGCCCTGTGCGATCTCATCCGTCCAGGCATCCAGCAGGGCCAGAACGGTCTCGTTGCCGGCCTCTGCGGCAGCAAAAATGGCGCGGCCGTCTTTCCAGGCCGGGTCCTTTTCCTGTGCGGCCCGTACCAGAGCCGTGGTAGCGGCGTAGCGCTCCCAGCAGCCGGTGGCACCGCAGGTGCAGGGGACACCGTCCAGTGCATGGGTGCGGTAGTGACCCAGCTCACCGCCCAGTCCGCGGGCACCCTCCAAAAGGCGGCCGCCGGTCAGGATGCCGCCGCCCACGCCGGTGCCCAGGGTCACGCCGATGACATCGGTATAACCCTTTGCGCCGCCGACCCAGACCTCGCCCAGCGTCATGCAGTTGGCATCGTTGGCAACGGTGACGGGCAGGCCGAAGAGCCGTTCCAGTTCGGCCTGGATGGGGCTGTTGATGTAGTTGGGAAAGTTGCCGCAGGTACCGGCTACAATACCTTTGCGGCTGTCGATCTGGCCGGTGGCCGAAACGCCCACGCCTTCCAGTGTGTTCACGTCGATGTTCTGGGTCTCCACAAAGGCTTTGGCGGCTTTGAGCACGGTGGTCAGCACCGGGGTCTGGTAGCCGTCAAAGTTGACACTTTCCTCGGCCTTGGAGCCTACCGCGCCGGTTTCATCCACGATGCCCAGCTTGACGGCAGTGCCACCGATATCGATCGCAAGATACTGTTTCATCTCAGTGTCTCCGTTTTACTTGTTCATGGCGTTGATGGCTCCGGTGAAGCGGGCCGTAATCTCGGCAGGGCGGGTGATGGCACCGCCCACCACCAGTGCAAAAGCACCGGCTTCCAGTGCCTTGACGGCCTGCTCGGGGTAGTGGATGTGGCCCTCGGCAATGACTTTGGCGGGGCACTCGGTGGCCAGCTTGTGGACGAAATCAAAATCGATGTCGTCAATGCCCTGGGTCTCAGGGGTGTAGCCGCGCATGGTGGTGCCCACAAAGTCGGCACCGGCCTCGGCGCAGGCCATGGCGTTCTCAAAGTTGTCGCAGTCGGCCATCACCAACTGATCCGGGTACTTTGCTTTGATAGCGCGGATGAACTCAGCGGAGGTGGAACCATCCGGGCGGAGAGCTCCCGTGCCCTGCACCGCCAGAATATCCACGCCGCAGGCCACCAGCTCGTCTACTTCTTTCATGGTCACAGTGATGTACATGGGGGTGCCGGGGTAGTCCTTTTTGATGATGCCGATCACGGGCAGGTCCACGACCTCCTTGATCTGGGTGATGTCACGCACGGTGTTGGCGCGGATGCCCACCGCGCCGCTCATGGCGGCTGCCTTGGCCATCAGGGGCATCACGCCGCCCTCCTTGGTGTACAGGGGCTCGTGCTCCAATGCCTGGCAGGAGACGATCAGCCCGCCCTTGATCTGAGCAAACAGTTTTTCCTTATCCATGATACTTATCCTCCATCTTGATCTTGACAACAGCTTTGCGGACACGATTGCAGCCGGGCATTTCCACGCCGGGGCGTGCAGCTCACCGGGGAAGAAGAGGACGAACCGCCCCTCGCCCAGAGCGCCGAAAACGGCATCCTCGCTGTCCTTTTTGCCGATATCCGGCTGGTAGGGCTCCACCTCGGTGCCGGGGGCGGTCTCGTAGCCCCAGCCCTCGCCGCCGGTCAGGTCGATCTGCAGATCGGCGTAGAGCCGGTGATATTCGGCGTGGGAACCGGTGTGGGGTTTGAGATCGGCATCCATCACATTGATGAACACCTCGTCGCCGTCCACTTCGGTACGGCCCAGCGGCAGGGTATCCAGCGGGTGTGCGGCCAGAAACTCAATGGCCGTGTCGAGGTTTTTGTGGAACCCCTTGTACAGATGCAGTTGATCCAGGGTATCGCAGATCATACGCTTTCCCTCCAAAAAAGAAGCGCCCGCCTCCCCTCTGAAAAGAGACGGAGAGGGGGCGCTTGTTCAGCTTACAGTTTTGCGATGGCGGCTTCGATCATGGCCTGTGCTTCGGCCACGATGGTCTCATCCTCGGGGACCAGGCTGGGCATGGGCTCACGCACGCCGCCCAGCTCCAGACCGTACATCCGGCGCAGGATCTCTTTCTGCACGGCGTACAGGTTGCCATGGGCCTCACACATCTTGTAGATGATGCGGTCGGCCTCATACTGGAGGGCCTGAGCCTCCTTGACCTCGCCTTTGTTGATATGCTCGTTCATGGCCAGATACAGCTCAGGCATCACGGCGTAGGTGCCGCCGATGCCGCCGTCTGCGCCGATGACGCGGCCGGAGACGAACTGCTCATCGGGGCCGTTAAAGACCACAAAGTTGCCTTCGCCGCGGGCGGCGATACCGGCATCCTTGAACATCTGGATGTCCTGGGTGGGCATGGAACTGTTCTTGACAGCCACCACGTTGGGGTTCTTGAGCATCTCCTTCAGCAGGCTCATGGTCAGGCCGGTGCCAGCCAGCTGGGGAATGTTGTAGATGACGAATTCGGTATTGGGAGCAGCAGCGGACATGTCATTCCAGTACTTGGCAATGGCATACTCCGGCAGGTGGAAGTAGATGGGGGGGATGGAGGCGATGGCATCCACACCTACGCTCTCGGCATGGCGGGCCAGTTCCACGCTGTCGGCGGTGTTGTTGCAGCCAACATGTGCAATGACGGTCAGCTTGCCTTTGGCTTCGCTCATCACTGCCTCCAGCACGGCCTTGCGCTCGTCCACATGCTGGTAGATGCACTCACCGGAGGAACCGCCGACATACACGCCCTTAACGCCCTTGGCGATCAGGTGGCGGGTGAGGGCCTTGACACCCTCAGTGGAAATATTGCCCTCTGCGTCGTAGCAGGCGTAGAAAGCGGGGATAACGCCCTGGTACTTAGTGATATCTTTCATGGTTTGTCTCCTTAAGCTCCTATATGCTTATTTGTTCTGTTCACTGCATCAGCGCCCTCTTGCGGTGCCCTGCATCCGCTTCGGCCCTTGGTGCGGGCCCTGCGTCTTGCAGACCGCTGCGCCAAAAATTGCTCCCTGAACATCAAGCTCCAACGCTTTCTGTTCCGGGCAACTGCATCAATGCCCTCTTGCGGTGCCCTGCATCCGCTTCGACCCTTGGGCGGGTCTCGCGTCTTGCAGACCGCTGCGCCAAAAATTGCTCCCTGTTTCCGCCGCAGGCGGCGGTCGCAATTTTAGCCCTTAACGGCACCCATTGCGATGCCCTTGGTGAAGTACTTCTGGAAGATGAGGAAGATGATGATGATAGGCACAGCAGCCAGTGCAGCGCCTGCCATGATCAGACCGAAGTCGGTGCTGTTCTCCGCCTGCAGCTTTGCAATGCCCAGAGAAATGGTCAGGTTGCTGGTGCTGGACAGCATGATCAACTGCATGAAGTAATCGTTCCAGCTGTTGATAAAGGTGAAGATGGCCAGAGCACCGATGCCTGGCTTGACCATGGGCAGCACGATGCTGATAAAGGTCTTGGCTTCACTTGCACCGTCAATGCGGGCGGCCTCCAGCATTTCTGTGGGGATGCCCTCACTGAACTGTTTCATCAGGAACACACCGAATGGCCAGCCGACAATGGGGAAGATGACGGCCCAGATGGTGTTGTAGAGGTTCAGGGCACTCATCTCACGCAGCAGGGGAATCAGAATGACCTGCTTGGGCAGAGCCATTGCGCACACGATCAGGGTGAACAGGAGCTGACGGCCCACAAAGCGCTTCTTGGCCAGTGCATAACCGGCCATGGCGGCGGTGATGCAGGTCAGGATCATGGAGACAACAGCCATGAACACGGTGTTGATCATCCAGCGCAGGGCAGCAGGAGCGGTGGGGCCCACCGAGAAATAGATGGGCTCGCCGTCGGCACTGAAGCGTGCACTGAAGGGGATAGCCAGCTGCCACAGCGGAGCGCTCTTTCCGGCAAACAGCTTCTGGTAGTTGATCAGCACCCACTCATGGGGCCACCACTCGGGGGTGGTGGAGTTGATGGCTGCACCGGTTTTGAAGGAACCGGTGATGATCCAGTACAGCGGGAACGCAAAGGTCACGGCCACGATGCTGATCAGGATCAGGGTCAGGATGGTATAGGCGCTGGCCTGCTTGAGCTTGCTGGGGTGACGCTTCAAGGGCTTTTGCTTTTTTGCGGTTGCAGCAGTTGCACTCATTGTTACGCACCTCCTCAATTGTTCTGGTTGCCAACCTTGAACTGGATAGCAGACAGGATGGCAATGATGATGGCAAGCACAACACCCATGGCGTTGCCATAGCCGTAGCGGTACAGCTTGAACGCGGTGTAGTAGATGTAGTACATGATGGTATCGGTGCTGTGGTTGGGGCCGCCGGAAGTCAGCAGCTGGATCAGCGCAAAGCACTGGAAGGAGTTGATGGTGGTGATGACCAGGATGTACAGGGTGGTGGGCATGATGGCGGGCCACTTGATCTTCCAGAAGCACTGGAAATCGGTCGCGCCGTCCACTTCGGCAGCTTCTACGATGGACTGGTCCACGTTGCCCAGGGCAGAAACATACAGAACGATGGGCTGGCCCACAGAGGTGGTCAGCAGGATGAGGATAATGCAGCCCAGAGCGAACCGCTCATCGCCCAGCCAGTTGATGTTCTTGTCGATCAGACCCAGCGTCTTGCCCAGATAGTTGAAGATGCCGTAGTAATTGTTGTACATCCACTTCCAGACAACGGTAACGGCAACGGAACCGGTGACAACGGGCAGGTAGAACACGCAGCGGAAAAGGCTGGTGGCCCACTCGGGCAGATCCACGATGGCGGAGCTGACCCACAGCGAGAAGGCGCAGGTCACAGGCACCGACACGATAACGATGATGAAGGTGTTCTTCAGAGCACCCAGGAAGATCTTATCGGCGAACAGCTCTTTGTAGTTTGCAAGGCCGACAAAGACATCGGCGCGGTTCATGGTGGAATCAAAGAAGCTCGTGACCACGCAGAGGATCATGGGATAGATGACGAACCCCAGAAAGAAGATCAGGCTGGGCAGAAGGAAGAGGTAGGATGCGATGGTCTCCTGCCGGACCAGTGCGCGGCTGCGCTTTGGCTCTTTGACTTTTACGGTGGTAGCAGCCAAGAAAATCACCAAACCTTTCGTTTAGTTCCGGTAAAATGACCGGCTCCCGACGGAACTTGCAAAAAGAATGCCCCTCCCTCGCCGGGATTATCGAGGAAGGGGCAAGGTCTATAACGTTACGATGAAAAACTCAGGTGGTGCGCTTATGCCTCGGCAGCAGCGGCAGCATTTGCATTCTCGACAAAGGTGGCAACGGCCTGCTCAACGGGCTCGCCGGTGCCAACGCGCTGCAGCATGTTCCACCACTCGGTACGAGCAGTTGCCCAGCCCGGGGTGATCTGGTAGTAATCGCCCAGGAAGCCCATGAACTTGGTGTACTCGCTCATAATGTCGTTACCGGCATAGATATCGCCAACGCTCTCGCGAACGGGGAAGTAGGTGGAAGCCAGAACGCTTGCGCCAACCTGATCGGGGTCAGCAGCGATGAAGTCGATAAAGGTCTTGGCTGCTTCGATCTTGGCCTCGTCGCCGTTGTCGAAGATGCCGAAGCCCCAGATGCCGCCGCACAGCTTGGGATTGCCGCTCTCGGTGGGGAAGGCCATGGGGAAGATCTCGTCGCCGCTGTTGGTCAGGCCGGCATCGTTGTTGTCGGAGTTCAGCTGCTGTGCAATGTTCCAGCAGAATGCCATCTGCAGGGTACCGTTGCGGAACAGGGTGATCTCCTCGCCGCCGTTGATGGAAGCATCAAAGTTCACGCCCTTGGCATCGTACAGAGCCTGGATGGCCTTGATGTTCTCGGGGGAGTCAGCGGTGTACTTGGTGTGCTCAGCATCGGTGAAGGTGCCGCCGTACATGTTGTTGATGATGGCGCGGGTGCCCTGGTCGCCGCCCTGGCCGCTGCAGTAGATGGCTGCAACATTCTCATAACCGCCATTGTACAGTGCGTCAACGGTCTTGAGGAAGCCGTCGGTGCTCCAGGTGTGCTTATCAGTATCAATGTACTGGTCTGCGCCCACTTCCTTGACCTTGGTCATGTTCACGGCCATGCAGTGTGCGGTCATGCACAGGGGATACTCATAGTAGTCACCGGCATCGTTCCTGCAGGCGGACTCAACGGAAGCGTAGATGTCCTTCTTGGCATCGTCGGTCCACAGGTCGTTCAGGGGAGCCATAACGCCCTTCTTGCCCCAGTTGGCAACCAGACGCTCGGGACCTTCCATGATCAGGTCGGGTGCGCTGCCGCCCTCAATGGCGGTGTTGACCTGGTCATCACCATTGGTGTAATCCAGGTACTCAACGGTGACCTTGATGTCGGGATATTTTGCGTTGAAGCTGGAGATCAGCTCCTGCACAGTCTCGTCCTTGCCCCAGCCGCCGATGGGGTATGTCCACAGCTTGATGTTTGCGCCGGCTGCGGTGCTTGCCGCTGCAGAAGCTGCAGTGGAAGAAGCAGCAGTGCTGCTGGAGGAGCTGCCGCCGCATGCGGCCAGCGCACCGGCTGCACTCAGGGCACCCACGGCCTTCAGGAAAGAGCGGCGAGAGATACTGTTTTTCATAAGAAACTTCTCCTTACTCATTGATGTAGTGCGATTCTGCTCTGCGGCCCTCGTGTGGGAACCGCTTCTATTGGCCTTATTATAGAAAAATATTTTCATTTTGTCTATCGGCTGTCTGCCCAATAATGAAAGAATTTTCTTGTGGATGTCGCACAATTTTAGCGAAAAGACTGTCCTTTTGGGCAGGATTCACGGAAATTTTGAAAGTTGTAGCTATTTTGTAACCATTGTAGAAAAATCACACTTTTTGCCGGTGAAAATAGTTTTCACTCAAAAAAGGGCGGGAAATCCGGTAAATTGAAAAGGATTTTCACAAATAAGTCATACTAATGCGGCGGATTTGGGCGCTCTGCACAGAAACCATCGCGAATTTGTAGTCAAAGCCCCTCTTGCCAAGCGGCGGGGATTCTTTTATACTTTCCTTAAAGGAAAACTTCCCGACAATGGTGTTGGCGTGTGCGGCCGGCCCTTCCGGCGGGAAATGGAGCAGGAAAAAGGAGACCATCATGTCTACGACCACGAACTTCTGGGAGCTGCTGCAGCAAAGGCAGGACGAACTGACAAAATCCGGCCGTGCTGTAGCAGATTACCTTGTCCACCATGCCGACGAGGCACAGTACCTTTCCATTTCCTCCCTTGCGCGGGAATGCAAGGTAGCAGAGGCAACGGTGTTCCGCTTCTGCCGGGCATTGGGTTTTGAGGGCTACCATGAGATGCGCATTTCGCTGGCGCAGGCCAACGCCACCGGTGCACTGGTCAACCAGCATGAGCCGGAGCCGGGCGCTACCACCGCCAGCCTATGTGAGCACGCCAGCGGCCTGTTTCTCACTGCCATCAACGGCACCCAGAATTCTCTTTCGCCCGAAGCCGTGGAGCAGGCTGTGGATCTGATGCGTGCCGCGCGGCAGGTGTTCTGCCTGGGTCAGGGCGGCAGTATGCTGCTGGCCAACGATATCTGCGCCCGCTTTTCCAGCCTGTCCAATAAGTTCCGCACCGCAGGGGACAGTCATCTGCAGATCCTGGCTGCCAGCCTGATGGGCCCGGAGGATGTGGTGCTCTTCATCTCCTATTCCGGCGCGACCCGCGATATGCTGGAAACGCTGCGCACGGCCAAGGCATCCGGCGCAAAGATCATTCTGCTCACCCATTATGAGGATTCGCCCGGCGCAGCCATGGCAGATGTGGTGCTGCGGTGCGGTGCGCAGGAAAGCCCGCTGGATTCCGGCAGCATCCCCATCAAGGTGGCGGTGCTTTATGTGGGCGAGGTGCTTCTGCTCCGCTATATGCTGGATGACCCAGAGCATACCAACGAAGCCCAGGACCGCACCAGCGAGGCAGTGGCCATCAAGCTGATCTGAACAGTAAAACAGGCGGCATCCAACTTCGGTTGGTGCCGCCTGTCTTTTCGTTATAAGAGCGTTATAGTTTCATCCGGGAACTGCTTCTGGTAGTAGGTCACCTTCCACCGGATAGTTTCCGGTTCCACCGGCGCAAAGTGGAGCGAGGAACAGGCGGTGCGGGTATCACCCTGCTGCTTTCCGCTCACAAAGATCGCCGTTGGGCCGTCTGCCCCGCCGATGATGCCAATGGCTCCATCTTCCGTGGGTGCGTCGCTTTTCCGGATGGGCTTATCACTAGAGGCGCAGTCGTTCACCTGCACCCAGCCGGTGGTCACAGCGGGGGTCAGGGTGTAAGTCATTTCCACAAATTCCCGGGGCCATTCCATGGGCGGCCCCATGTGGGGGAGGTCACTCTCCGGCATCCGGGCCGGTTTCAGGTCTTTGATCGTCAGCACGCAGGGCACACCGGTGACGGGGTGGGCAAACTCCACGACCTTTCCGGGCGCTGCCGTGAACTGCACCGCTTCGGCAGGCTGTTCCCGCTGGGTAAAGGTCAGTGTCAGGCTGGTGATGTGGGCAGGCCTATGCTTTGTCGCCCAGGGAAAGCTCCACTGCCGGAGATCCCAGCCCTGTTCCGGGTCAAGCCCGTAGTGCTTCACGATGTCCCGCGCCGCCTGTTCACCGCTGCAAACGATCTCCTCTTCGGAGCGGAGGGGGTTGTAATATTCCCCGGCACCGCGGCTGTACTCCACGGTTTTGCCGTTGATGGCTACACTTGGCAGATAGTCAAAAGAACCAAACGGGTCCTCGGCTTCGGCCAGTTCGACAACTTCCGGCGGGCATTCGTCAATATCCATCCCTTCATAAGCGGCCAACTTCTGGTAATGTGCTTCGATCGCCTCACGCTCCACCCGGCGGCAGATGTCTACAACCAGCCCTTTTCCACAAAGGTAAATCGCCGGGATGATGAAATGCTGCCCGCCCCACACCGAGTGTGCCCCGCAGGACACTTCCTGCCCGGGGCGGCCCCGATGCGGGCGGTGACAGCCCGGATTGTCCTCAAAATAAACCTTCCACTCCATCTGCGTTCCACCTTTCTGCTCAATTTTTCTCTATTGTAGCGCAGAGGGATTTTTCCGTCAACCGACGCTTTTTCGCTAGGTGCCGCTCATATCCTGCCGCCTGTCCGAATAGACTGTTTCCGAGAAGCAGACGCAGAAGGTGCGGCCTTGCCGCCCGGTGCGGACGGGAGAGAGGAGAGAGCAATTTGGAAAAACAGGAGTGTTTGGAAGCCACTGTCTGCCGGGAGATCGGGGCACGCACCGGCGGGGAGATCCTGATTGGGGTGGTGGGGCCGGTGCGCACCGGCAAGAGCACCCTCATCAAGCAGTTTATGGAGCAACTGGTGCTGCCCGCCATCGGCCCGGCGGATGCAAAGCTCCGGGCCCGAGATGAGCTGCCGCAGTCGGCGGCAGGGCGAACGATCATGACCACAGAGCCGAAGTTCATCCCGGAGCAGGCCGTGCCGCTCCAACTGGAGGGCGGCGGGGAGTGCCGCATCCGGCTCATCGACTGTGTGGGCTATATGGTGGAGGGAGCCATGGGCCACGAGGAGAACGAGAAGCCCCGCATGGTCAAAAGCCCTTGGTTCGAGGAAGAGATCCCCTTTGACCTTGCCGCTGAGACCGGCACCCGCAAGGTCATCCGGGATCACTCCACCATTGGCATCGTGGTCACCACCGATGGCTCCATCAGCGAGATCCCCCGGGAAAACTACCTGCCCGCCGAAAAGCAGGTGGTGGAAGAGCTGGAAGCGCTGGGCAAACCCTTTGTCATCCTGCTCAACAGCACCCGCCCGGATGCTCCGGAGACAAAGGCTCTGGCTGCAGAGCTGGAACAGGCATACGGACGCACTGTCCTGCCGGTGAGCTGTCTGGATCTGCAGAGAGACGACCTGCTGTCCATCCTGCAGCGTGTCCTCTACGAATTTCCGGTGCGGGAGTTGGATTTTGCCATTCCCCGCTGGGTGACGATGCTGGAAAAGGGCCACTGGCTCCAGAACGAGATCTACACGGCGGCGCTCCAGTTTTCAGAGAAGATCAGCCGGATGAAGGATGTTCCGGCCCAGAACAGTGCCGGGGCGCTGGCCGGGGATTCGGTGCAGGAGTCCGCCCTGAGCGGCATGAACCTTTCCGACGGCGTGGTGCGGGTGACCGTTCTGCTGAAGCCAGAGGTGTTCTACCGCGTCCTCAGTGAGCAGACGGGGCTGGAAATTGGCGACGAAGCAGGCCTGATGCCCTGCATCATTGAGCTATCCCGGGCAAAGCGGGAGTACGAGAAGATCCGCAGTGCACTGGAACAGGTGGAAGCCACCGGCTACGGCATTGTGATGCCCAGCATTGAGGAGCTCTCGCTGGAGGAACCGGAGATCGTCCGGCAGGGCGGACGGTACGGTGTCCGGCTGGAAGCCAGCGCACCCTCCATCCATATGATGAAAGCCGTCATCCATACCGAAATCAGCCCCATTGTGGGCACCGAGAAGCAGAGCGAAGATCTGGTGCAGAGCCTGCTGGGTGATTTTGAGGCCGACCCGGAGAGGCTGTGGGAATCAAACATCTTTGGCAAGAGCCTGCATGAACTGGTGAATGAGGGATTGCAGAACAAGCTCCTCCACATGCCGCAGGAAGCCCGCACCCGCCTGCAGGAAACGCTGGAACAGGTCATCAACGATGGCTGCACCGGATTGATCTGTATTCTGCTGTAACATAAAACGACCCTCTCAGTCACGCTGACGCGTGCCAGCTCCCCCGAAGGGGGAGTTATTGCGCGGGTAAAGATTGACGGAGCGGAAGAGGTAGAATTGGTTCATGTAAAGAATACGGGCCGTTGTCGTGAATTACTGTTGCCAGGGGCGGAAGTGATTTTAGAAGATTGCATAGAAAAGAATCAAAATCGAAAGACACGTTATGATTTGATTGCGGTTAAAAAGAATGGGATGTGGGTTAACATTGATTCCCAGGCGCCGAATAAAGTGGTAAAAGAATGGCTGATCAAACAGGGGTATGATTGTATTAAACCAGAGTATGCCTTTGGAAACAGCCGGATGGATTTCTATATGGAAAAAGGAAAGCAAAAATATCTAATGGAAGTCAAAGGCTGCACCCTTGAGATAGACGGAGTTGGATATTTTCCGGATGCCCCGACGGAAAGAGGAGTTAAGCATTTACGGGAACTTGCAGCTGCGTGCGGACAAGGATATAAATGCTTGATTGCATTTGTGATTCAAATGGAGGAAATCAGTGTAGTCAGGCCGAATACGGCAATGCATCCCGAATTTGGCATTGCACTGGAAGAGGCAAAGGACGCAGGTGTTGAGGTGCTTTTCCTGAAATGTCATGTTGGGATGGATAGGTTGGAAATCATAGGAGAAGATGAGTCTTGAGGGCAAGGTTCTAAAGGAGAGAGAAATCTATGATACGTGAAATTGAGAATAGAAGAAGTATAAGAAAATATAAGCCAGATGAGATCGAAAGGAAGTTAATTGACGAGATCATATACAGTGCTTCCCTTGCACCATCTGCTAAAAACAGGCAGCCTTGGAAATTTATTGTATATCAGGGGAAAGAAAAAGATAAACTGGTTGATGTCATGCGTCATGGTATAAATTCAGAAAAAAATGACCCATGAACTTATGCCGGAATGGGCATTTGCCATACCGGATGCTGAGAATACCGTTAGAATCATGCAGGAGGCCCCATGCCTTATAGCAGTGCTTAATACCAACCAGCATACTCCATTTGCAAGCATTGAAAATGAAAAGCGAATTGTTGAAATATGTGATTCACTGTCCATAGGTGCGGCGATTGAAAAATATGATTCTGACAGCAACGGGATATGGATTGGGCACCTTATGGATTGCCAATACTTGTTTTGCCTATAATGAGCTGATGGATTTTATCGGAACAGACAGCCAATTGACAGGAATTGTTGCGATGGATTTGCCAATGAAGCTCCGGCTAAAAGACCAAGGAAACCTTTCGAAGAAATTGTTGAGTACAGATAGGTAAATCGTAATGAGTTAATCGTGTTATAATCAGGTTGGATGGAGAATAATCGTTATGATTAGAAAGTTGCAGAAGGTAGATATAAATAGAGTCGCTGATATATGGTTGAAAACTAATCTGAAAGCACAATTTTTTTATTCCTGAACAATACTGGATAAGTAATTATGAATTCGTGAAGGAAATGCTGCCACAGGCGGAAGTTTATGTGTATGAAGATGATAAAATGATTCAAGGCTTTATAGGAATAAATGATGAATACATAGAAGGTATTTTTGTTTCTGACGAAATGCAGTCACGTGGCATCGGTAAAATGTTGTTGGATTACATCAAGGATAAAAAAGACAGATTACAGTTAAAGGTATATCAGAAGAATGTCAGGGCAATGTCTTTTTATCAACGAGAAGGATTTACTATTCAGAGTGAAGAGATGGACGAATTCACAGGAGAAAAAGAATATGTGATGAATTGGAATCGTCTGGAATTTGAATACCCATGGCAGGAGGGGATGAACCGCCTGTTTGTTTACAAGATGGAAGATGATTCCCATCGGATGTAGTATTTTGCAGCAAGAATGCCGATGAGATTCTTTACCAGAATAAAAATATCTGAAGGGAGGCTTTTGGTATGAAAAATAGAAAATACAGTCCTGTTTTTATGATGTTTCTATGCATGATAATGGTAGTTTTATTGTTTCCGATGACAGTCAATGCCGATATGGGACCAAAGGCCTCTGTTCGGATTCAGTTTGAGCATATGGGGGATGAGCTCTGTTATGGAACTTTGCTGTCGAAGGAGAAATCTACTGGTCCGGCAAGTGCCTGGGATGGAAGAACGGAGAGTGCCCAGAAAGAGTACATGGATCCTGGTATCTGGAAGATCTTTGTGAATTACAAGGATCCGGATGGATACTATTTTCTGCAGCGGAGCTGGAAGGTAAGTGAAAGCAAAGAGCTTGCATGGACCTATTATCCGCCGGGTGATTTTAAGATTCTTCTGTATTATCCGGAAACGGAAACCTTTGTATCCAGTGGAATTTATGCTCGTTATGCATTTGATACGTATTATACAGTGGATATGGATGGTGTGGATATCGGTTCGGTGGAATACAATGATGATTTGAGTACCAATGAGCGGATTGAGGCCTACCGTTCGTATAATTACCGGCAGGAGATGCTGGCTCTTGGGGCAAGGATCGTCCTTACTATTTTAATCGAAATGCTGGTGGCGCTGCTGTTTGGTTTCAGACAGAAAAAAATCAGCTGTTGATTCTGGCTGTTGTCAACATTATTACGCAAATTATCTTAAATGTGCTGCTCAATGTGATTAATTATAATTCCGGCCCTCTTGCATTTACATTTTTCTATGTACTTTTTGAGCTGATTGTATTTGCTCTGGAGGCAGTGTTGTATTGCACAATTCTTAAGAGGCTATCAGAAAAGAAAAAGGAGGATGCATATTATATCCTGTATTCCTTTGTGGCCAATCTGATCTCATTTGGTGCTGGATTATTCCTGGCGGCGAAACTGCCGGGCATGTTTTGATATAGAGATAAGTTAAGGTAACTTCTCAACGTGTTCAAATAGAAATGGCTCAGAAGAAAGTTCATCCAAAGTGATAACATCTTTTTGAGCATAGAGGAATGGATATATATGAAAAAACTTCTAACTTTTATGATTGTGTGGACTTGTTTGCTTACCCTGGCTGGCTGTGGCAAGAAGGACATGGATTATACGATGCAAAATGAGTCAAGTGTTGCAGAAAGTGTCCGGGAGACCGGTGAGGAGTCCGTATTGATTCAAAATGAGGATGCAGGGGAAGGGGAAAATGCGGCTCCTGAAACTAAGTATATCACCATTGACTTATCCGGAGTTGGGAGATTCATCCGAAGGGAGATGCAGTTTCACCGTTAACGTTAAAAATTGTGTCGGAAGAGGAAAATGGAATCGATTTTGCGAACGAATGGTATGAAAGCAAACAGTTATCCCTTCCTATGGTCGGAAAGGAATGGAATAATTTCTATGATGACGAATATCAGTATATCTGGTCCGGGGATGCGCTGTATATTTATGAAAATATTTCCGGAAATTGTCTGTATGTGCTGGAGTATCCAACGGATAAATGGTATATCAACGGCAATAATGCCTGCCTCCTGGATGATAT
>ENA-OQDL01000380-OQDL01000380.1-human-gut-metagenome-genome-assembly--contig:-NODE-380-length-29278-cov-3.879558_pt1 | contig 29278 bp, 28 predicted proteins | sample MGYA00242782_ERZ504609 | MGnify/ENA primary metagenome ERZ504609 (study PRJEB26092, sample SAMD00036320) | human gut metagenome | host: Homo sapiens | study: EMG produced TPA metagenomics assembly of... | reverse complement strand
CAACCTGAACAACGAATGTGTGATGCAGCTGATGGTAACACAGCACGAACGCTTTTCCGAACAAAAAAACAAATGAGGCATGAAAAAGAATTGCATATCGACACTCATAAAAGGAGGATGGATTTGCCTCCGGGGGTGGGGAAGACCACGCTGGCGCAGATCATAGCCAACAAGCTGGAAACTCCTTTTTATACACTGAGCGCGGTCACTTCCGGTGTGAAGGATGTGCGCGATGTGATAGAGAAGGCGAGAAGCAACCGTTTTTTCTCTCAGGCCAGCCCCATCCTGTTCATTGATGAAATCCACCGGTTCAGCAAGTCCCAGCAGGATTCCTTGTTGGGGGCGGTGGAGACGGGAGTGGTGACCCTGATAGGCGCCACCACCGAGAATCCTTCGTTCGAGGTGATCCGGCCCTTGCTCTCCCGCTGCCAGCTGTATGTGCTGAAATCATTGGAGAAGGAAGATTTGCTGGAACTGCTGCATAATGCCATCGCAAAGGACGTGATACTGAAAGAAAAGAAGATAGAGCTGAAGGAAACGGATGCCATGCTCCGCTTTTCGGGAGGCGATGCCCGCAAGCTGCTGAACATACTGGAACTGGTGGTGGAGGCGGATGCGGATGCCGGACCCGTGGTGATTACGGATGAGAAGGTGACCGAGCGTTTGCAGCAGAATCCGTTGGCGTATGACAAGGACGGGGAGATGCATTATGATATCATTTCCGCCTTTATCAAGTCCATCCGCGGAAGTGATCCGGACGGGGCGCTCTACTGGCTGGCGCGTATGGTGGAGGCCGGAGAGGACCCGGCTTTCATAGCCCGCAGACTGGTCATTTCGGCAGCCGAGGATATCGGTCTGGCCAATCCCAACGCATTGCTCCTGGCGAACGCCGCTTTTGATGCCGTGATGAAGATAGGATGGCCTGAGGGGCGTATCCCGCTGGCGGAAGCTACGGTGTATCTGGCCACCAGCCCCAAGAGCAACTCGGCATACGAGGGGATCAACAGTGCCCTGGAACTGGTGCGGCAGACGGGCAACCTGCCTGTCCCCTTGCATTTGCGCAACGCACCCACCAAGCTGATGAAACAGTTGGGCTATGGCAAGGATTACAAGTATGCACATGCCTATCAGGGCAATTTCGTGCAGCAGCAGTTCCTGCCGGACGAGGTGAAGGACAGCCGCATCTGGCATCCGCAGAACAATGCGCAGGAAGCGAAGATAAAGGAACGGATGCAGAGCCTCTGGGGGGAACGGTTCAAGGAATGAAAATGAATTGCATTGATCCTGTGCTATAAAATTAAAAATTGGAACGCAAATGACATAAATCCAACCTTCCGGCCGGTTTATATCCATGCTGTGCAGCTGTTAATTTGCGTCATTCGCGTTCCAATCTAACCGAATAAATGGACAAAACATGGAATTTAACTTTTGAGCATATGAAAATAGTAGTTTTAGACGGTTACGGATTGAATCCCGGTGATTTGTCATGGGAGGAGATGCGGGCGTTGGGCGAGCTGACGGTGTACGACCGCACGGCCCCTGCCGAGTTATTGGAGCGTTCTGCCGGAGCGGAAGTGCTGATTACAAATAAAACGGTGATTACGGCGGAGGATATGGCCGCTCTGCCTGCCTTGAAATACATCGGCGTGCTGGCTACGGGATATAATATTGTGGACATCCAGGCTGCGAAAGCGCGGGGCATCATTGTCACCAACATACCTGCCTACAGCACCGCTTCCGTTGCCCAGATGGTCTTTGCGCATATACTGAACATCACCCAGCGTGTAGGCCATTATGCCTATGCCAACCGTCACGGGCGTTGGGCGGACAACCCCGACTTCTGCTACTGGGATACCGACCTGGTGGAACTGGACGGGAAGAAGCTGGGAATCATCGGCTTGGGAAACACCGGACAGGCGACGGCGCGCATCGCTGCCGCTTTCGGAATGCAGGTATGCGCCTATACTTCCAAGCCGCAGTCACAACTTCCCGGAGGAATCCGGAAAATGGAGCTGGATGAGCTGTTCCGCGAATGTGACGTGGTGAGCCTGCACTGCCCCCTTACACCCGATACCAAAGAGCTGGTCAATGCCGCCCGCCTGGCCCTTATGAAACCGACGGCCATTCTGATAAATACCGGCCGCGGTCCCTTGGTGAACGAGAAAGACCTGGCCGACGCACTGAACAAGGGTGTGATAGCGGCTGCCGGACTGGACGTGCTTTCTTCCGAGCCTCCCCAATATACCAACCCCCTGCTGACGGCGAAGAACTGCTTCATTACGCCGCATATCGCCTGGGCCACGAAAGAAGCCCGTGTCCGGCTGATGCGGATTGCAGTGGGGAACTTGAAAGGATTCATCAAGGGTGAGATTGTAAACAATGTGGCGGAATGAGAACAAAGGAAAAAGACGGAAGAAAAGAAGGAGGTAAGAAAAATGGAAGAAGACAAGAATACGTTGGATTTGCATACGGGAAGTTAGGGAAGAGGACAGGGTGGCAAAGGCCGTTGCCTTGTTCAAGGAAGGATATAACTGCTCCCAGTCCGTAGTGACGGCTTTTGCCGATCTGTATGGCTTCACCCGTGAACAGGCCCTGCACATGTCCGCCTCTTTCGGCGGCGGCATAGGGCGGATGCGTGAAACCTGCGGTGCTGCTTGCGGCATGTTCCTGCTGGCCGGGCTGGAGAAGTGCGCCATCGAGGGGAAAGACCGTGAGAGCAAGGCGGCGAATTACGCTCTGGTGCAGGAACTGGCCGAAGAATTCAAGAAGCGGAACGGCGCCCTGCGGTGTGCCGATTTGCTGGGATTGTCCGGAAAAGAGCCGGTAGTATCCACACCGGAAGCAAGGACGGAACGGTATTACGCCAAGCGTCCTTGTGCAAGAATGGTGGAGGAAGCGGCCCGGATTTGGAGCGAACACCTCGAAAAACAAAAAAAATAGGTTGAAAAATCGCTTTTTCTTATAGAAATACAAACTTTTTCGATGCAAAAGTGTTGAATAACATAATTTTGTGTATCTTTGCAAGCGATAAGAAACACAAACATTCACATCGGAATGTGTGGGTGCGGTTAACGTTTAACTAAAAGCAAATTGAAAATGTTGAAAGAAAAAGCAGGTGCTTTGGCCGGACAGATCTGGGAAGCATTGAATGGAACTGAAGGTTTGACACAAAAACAAATCAAGAAAGCAACCAAACTGAAAGCTGACAAGGATTTCTTCCTGGGGCTGGGCTGGCTGCTGAGAGAAGATAAGGTCGTTACTTCTGAAGTGGAAGGCGAGATCTTTGTAAAATTGGTGTAAGAAGAAGATTTTAAACTCATAAAAAAATGCGTTGGCACATCGTTTGGTATGTTGTCAACGCATTTTTTTTGTATTATAGTAATAATATGAATCATCTTTTTGAATAGTATTCATATTATTACTATATTTGCAGGGTAATTAAGTCCAAAAACGTTATGAGTTACAAATCAGTGAAAAGACGTTGTAAACGATGTTGCTGGAAAAACGGTTTTGTATTGAAGAGTCAGAAGGGTAGCCACATGAAAATTTGAGAAGGATGGCATGATTGTTATCGTACCGGATCACAACAGCAAAGGCGTTGAGAAAGGCACTTATTACAGCATTCTGAGACAAGCCGGGGTTAAAAGTAGGCCCCCCCTTGTTCTCTTGATATTTTAGGACAGGAGGCAATATGAAAACAGTGGAAGTGATTGTAGAACACGCAGGAAAGAACTTGAGTGCTTATATCGAAGGTGCTCCCGTTATTACCGTAGGCAATGACATGAAGGAGATTGAGGATAACATGAAGGAGGCAATAGAGTTGTATCTGGAAGATAATCCGAATCCTTGTGAAGTCTTGTCGGGAGAGTTTGAATTGAAATTTAAGATAGATGCCGCTACTTTTATCAACTATTATAGCAGCATCTTCACCAAGGCTGCTTTGAGCCGGATTACCGGAATCAATGAACGCCAGTTGTGGCATTATGCAGCCGGAGTGCATAAACCTCGCAGGCGGCAGTTGGAAAAGATCCAGAAAGGCATACAGTCTTTGAGCAGGGAATTGTCTGCTATAAATTTATTGTAGTCTTTAAAATCTTGTTCTTTTTGCGTATCTTTGCGCCCGAAAAGCAAGAAACTTGTTTGTTTTTAAATAGATAGCTGTTAAAGATGAAGAATATCCGTAATTTTTGCATTATAGCACATATAGACCACGGGAAATCGACCTTGGCCGACCGTTTGTTGGAGTTTACAAAAACCATCCAGGTAACCGAAGGGCAGATGCTTGACGATATGGACCTGGAAAAGGAGAGAGGTATTACAATCAAGAGCCATGCCATCCAGATGGAGTACGAGTATGGGGGAGAGAAGTATGTACTGAATCTGATTGACACTCCGGGACACGTGGACTTTTCATACGAGGTATCCCGTTCCATAGCCGCCTGTGAAGGGGCGCTGCTCATTGTGGACGCTTCGCAGGGAGTGCAGGCGCAGACTATCTCGAATCTGTACATGGCGTTGGAGCATGACCTGGAAATCATTCCCGTGCTGAACAAATGTGATATGGCGAGTGCCATGCCCGATGAGGTGGAAGATGAAATCATCGACCTGCTGGGCTGCAAACATGAGGATATTATCCGTGCCTCCGGCAAGACCGGAATGGGTGTGGAGGAGATATTGAAGGCGGTGGTGGAACGTATCCCGCACCCGACGGGAGACGAAGAGGCGCCGCTACAGGCTTTGATTTTCGACTCGGTATTCAATTCTTTCCGTGGAATCATCGCGTATTTTAAAATAGAGAACGGTGTGATCCGCAAAGGGGACAAGGTAAAATTCTTCAATACCGGCAAGGAGTATGATGCAGATGAGATCGGTGTGCTGAAAATGGATATGATTCCCCGTGCGGAACTGCGCACAGGAGATGTGGGGTATATCATTTCGGGCATCAAGACCTCGCGCGAGGTGAAGGTGGGGGATACCATCACTCACATCGCCCGTCCGTGTGAAAAGGCGATTGCCGGATTCGAGGAAGTGAAGCCGATGGTGTTTGCCGGGGTTTATCCTATCGAGGCGGAAGATTACGAGAACCTCCGCGCTTCGCTGGAGAAACTTCAGCTGAATGATGCCTCGCTGACTTTCCAGCCGGAGTCTTCACTGGCTCTGGGCTTCGGATTCCGTTGCGGTTTTCTGGGATTGCTTCACATGGAGATTGTTCAGGAACGTCTGGACCGCGAGTTTGATATGAATGTGATTACGACCGTGCCCAACGTGTCGTACATGGTGTATGACAAGCAGGGACATGCCAACGAGGTGCATAATCCCGGCGGTATGCCCGATCCGACGCTGATTGACCACATCGAGGAACCTTTCATTGATGCCACGATCATTACCGCCACCGATTACATCGGCCCTATCATGACACTGTGTCTGGGCAAGCGCGGCGAACTGGTGCGGCAGAATTATGTGTCGGGCAACCGGGTGGAGATTCACTACAAGATGCCGCTGGGTGAAATCGTGATTGACTTTTATGACAAGCTGAAGAGTATCTCGAAAGGATATGCTTCCTTTGACTACCATCAGTCGGGTTTCCGCCCTTCCAAACTGGTGAAGCTGGATATCTTGTTGAACGGTGAGCCGGTGGATGCGCTTTCTACCCTGACACATGTGGACAATGCCTATAACCTGGGCAAGCGTATGTGTGAGAAACTGAAAGAGCTGATTCCGCGCCAGCAGTTTGATATTGCCATTCAGGCAGCTATCGGGGCGAAGATTATCTCAAGGGAAACCATCAAGGCGGTGCGCAAGGATGTGACCGCGAAGTGTTATGGCGGTGACGTGAGCCGTAAGCGTAAATTGTTGGAAAAACAAAAAAGAGGTAAGAAACGAATGAAACAGATCGGTAATGTGGAAGTACCGCAAAAGGCGTTCCTGGCCGTTCTGAAGCTGGATTAATTCAAGAATAAACAAGCTCTGGGGAGCAAACAATAAGCGGGCTCTTTCTGTTAGTTGAAATTAAAAAGTCAATAACAGGAAGGGCTTGTGTTTTGATGGCAATTTATCACAAACTCTTAAATTCAATTGATATGGAAAAACTGAAAATTCTGAACTTGAACTTTTCCTTCCAGCGGGCGGCGCACTATCATATTAATGGAGGGATGTTGCTGATGGGGGTAGTTCTGCTGGCTATGTTCCTGGCCAATTCTCCGTGGGGGGATATTTATGCCTCCTTTTGGAATTACGAGGTGCATCTTCAGATAGGAGAATTTAATTTCTTCAGTCATAACGGGCATCACATGACCTTGATGACTTTTATCAACGATGCTTTGATGGCTGTCTTTTTCTTCAGTGTGGGGCTGGAGATAAAGCGTGAGATACTGGTGGGCGAGTTGTCCAGTTTCCGGCAGGCGCTTTTGCCCATCGTGGCGGCGTGCGGCGGTATGCTGGTTCCGGTGCTGATCTATTATTTCATGACGGCGGGAACTCCGGCCCAAAGTGGTCTGGCCATACCGATGGCTACGGATATCGCCTTTTCGCTGGGAGTGCTCAGCCTGTTCGGCAAGCGGGTTCCGCTGAGCTTGAAAGTCTTTCTGACCGCTTTCGCTGTGGTCGATGATATCGGCGGCATTCTGGTCATCGCCCTTTTTTACACCTCTCATCTGTCGGTGAACTACCTGATTGCTTCGGCGGGTATCCTGCTGATACTTTGCGGCGGGAATTTCTTCCGGGTGCACAACCGTTGGTTTTATATTTTCTGGGGAGTGATTATGTGGTATCTGTTTTTGCAGAGCGGCATCCACGCTACCATTGCGGGAGTTGTCGCAGCCTTCACGGTTCCCGCCACTCCTCATTACAAGATAGGTAAGTACATTAACCGCATCCGCGAGAACATTGCTGTCTTTCCTGCCAGTGACAAGGAAAGTGTTGTGTTAAGCAAGATGCAGATCAATGTGCTGAAAAGCATCGAGTCTTCCTCGGACCGTGTCATATCTCCCTTGCAGTCATTGGAAGACAGTCTGCATGGAATGGTGAATTATATTATTCTTCCCTTGTTCGCCTTTGCCAATGCGGGTGTCTCGCTCACGGCGGATCATGGCGGTCTGGAAGTGGGGATGGCTACCTGGGCGGTGCTGGCGGGATTGCTGGCGGGTAAGTTTGCCGGCATTTATTTCTTTACCTGGCTGGTGATAAAGATGGGGTTCGCCGGACTGCTGAAAGGCATGACCTGGGTGAACCTGACAGGTATCTGTCTTTTTGGGAGGTATCGGTTTTACGGTTTTCTTTGTTCATAGCCAACCTCTCTTTCGGGGATTCGCCGGTGTTGCTGACGCAGGCAAAGATGGGTGTCATACTGGGAACGGTGCTGGCGGGTGTGCTGGCGTATCTGGTCTTGCAGTTCGCCCTGCCTAAACAGCCTGCACAGGAATAAAATTACAGATAGGGCAGTACGGCGGTGAAACGGCTGCCCTTGTTCACCTCGGATTGCACATCGATGTGTCCGTTCATTTTTTCTACAATGACCTTGCTGATGGCGAGTCCCAGCCCTACACCCTGTACAAACTCATTCCGCTTGTAGAACCGCTCGAATATCATTTGTAATTCTTCTTTAGGGATTCCCGCACCGGTATCTTCTACGAAGATATGGATTTCCTTTTTCTCTTTGTCGCAGAAATAACCCAGTTTGATGTGTCCTTGGGAGGTGAACTTCTTGGCGTTTCCCAAAAAGTTGGTGATGACTTGGGTGAGGCGCATACGGTCTATGTGTATGGTCACATCCTCGTCGGGAAATTCTTTGATGAATTCCACTGGAGGGAGAATAATTACCTGATGGGTCTGATAGACCGTTTCGGCGAAATGATGCGCGCTGCAATCCTCGCAATGAAAGGACATATTGCCGGATTCTATACGGGATAGTTCCAGCACATCATTGACCAGCTTCAACAAGAGTCTGGTATTGTTGTCTATGATGGAGGCAAACTCTTTTTTCTCTTCTTCCGAGATGTTTTTCTCGGTAGTGAGCAGGTTGGAGAATCCCACGATGGCATTAAGCGGAGTACGGATTTCATGGCTCATGTTGGCCAGGAAGGATTGTTTCAGTTCCGCCTGTTCCGCCAGTTTGCGGGCGCGTATCAGTTCTTCTTCCTTGTCTTTGATCTCCTGAATGTTTACCAGAAGTCCGGTGATGATAGGATTTTGTTCATTATTCTGCAACACGCTGTATCTGAATTCCCACCATTGGTAACCGGTGTCGTTGAATTGGCAACGGTATTGGGCTGTTCTTCGTTGCCGGTATAGTATGTTGGATACGTTTTTTCTGAACCGGGCTTGTTCGTCGGGGTGTACATAATGGGCTATTTCCTCTATTCCCAACAGGTTTTGGGAACGGTTGGTCAGTTCGCAGAAAGCTTGGTCGAGCACGGCGGTCTTTCCGTCGAAACACCACGCGTAGGTATTCCCTCCTTCCAGTGCAAGCGTTAATGCTTCGTGTTCGAACCTGAGGTTGCGCAAGGCTTCTTTTTTTGCGTCCTTTTTCCAGTGTATAGATATAAATAAGGTAGGCTATCCCCAAAAGGAGTGTGAAGACCAGGAGGCTTTCAAGAATCAGGATGGGGGTTGCGTATTTTTCCCTCCACGGCTTGTACATGATGGTATATTCCGGTGGAATGCTTTCAAGGGGGATCTGGTATCTCTTCATGGCCTGCCAGTTGACCAGGTACTGTTTGGCGATTTGTTTTACCGCCGGGACGGGTATCTTTCCTTGCAGTCTTTCTTTGATGCCGGCGGTCATGTCGCTTAGCTGTGTTTCGATGGGGGCGAAATAACCTCCCAGCATGTATTCCTTTATCCCGAATCCTTCGTTGATGGTTTCGAATCCGGGATTGTCGAACAGGCTGCCGATGCGCAGGGTGGTATAGTCCCGTTTGGTATACAGGAACAGGGAGTATTGGAAGACTCCGCTGGACAGCCACATCAGGTCGCGGGCAGCTACGGAATCACTGGACAGGCGGACTACGACGGTGGAGTCCAATTGGTTGTATTCGTTCAGCTTTTCGTACAGGGATTCATATTCGGTATCATCTTTGTCACTGATGGGGATATTCAGCTTGTCGGGCAGGGCCTCTTGTCTTTTCCATTGGTGGAGGGCGATTTCCGATCCTTTGCATTGTTCGCTCAGGTCTTTCCAGATAAGGCGGTCAAGCACGGTCCGCCCGTTCAGGATGTGGATGCGGACTTTGCCCATGATGCGTTCTATCATCCGGCAGGTGGTGAGGTAATCGGGTTTGTCTATGTAGCCCGTAATGTTGGGATATTGTGCCAGCAACTCTTGGTTGGGATAATTCACTCCGCTGAATACGACGGGAACCTGCCTGACATACGGGTTTCCGCAAGCCATGACAGAGTAGGTTGCCTGATCATCGAGCACGGCAATCAAATCTCCTCCCCATGAGCGGATGGAATCTGCAAACTCGGAAATCCGTCGCTCTTCTTCTACGGATTCGTATTTCTCGCAATCCAGATAAAAGGTGCGCAGCTGGAAGTCTATTTGCTGGTCTTTCAGTCCTTTGACAAACAGTTTGTTTACAATGCCTGCACCGCTGTACCCTTCCTGGTAGGAATGGATAAGGGCTATTTTATATTTTTGTGCATAAAGCGGACTCCCTATAAGAAGGGCTGTCATAAAAATGAAAAAGGCCTTATGCTTCATGTCAAACGTGATTATTAAGTGAACCGGGGGACAAAGATAGGAATGTTTCTTTAATTCCGGCTATGATTTACAGGAAATTATTGGAAGAGAGAGGGAAATAACCATCCCGGTTGGTGGAAAACAGCAATTCCGGCTTCTTGAAAAACATGCTTCTTGCTTTTCAAAGGAACCGGAATTGCCTGTGATAAAAAGGAATGGGCCAACCCGTCAGCGGGGGTTATTTGTGTTGCTCCGGAGACGGGGTACTTTGAGAGGCCGGTCCGGCGGCAGCGTTTGTAGAGGCGCTTGAAGCGGAACTTTTAGCCGCGCCGGAAACCGGAGCCGCTGTCTGTGCCGTTGTGGCCTGTTCTTCCCAGTGGAACGGTTCGAACTGTGTATCCTTGTCTACCCATGACGGTTTGCGCGATGCGTAGATTATGAACGGAGCTGCGACTACCACGATGCAGCCGATAATCAAAACGGCAAACCATACGGTGTTGCTGCCTACCGCAATCTGGCTGGGCGGAATGAAGCTGAGCACGAATGCCAGTAGTGAACCACAGAAACCCAGACCGCCGATGAGCCACATCAGTCCGTTGCCTTTGCTGCCGATGCGGAACGGGCGCGGGGCCTTTTTCATATTGTAACGCAGATAAATGGCGCCGCTGAACATCAGCAGATACATGATGAGGTAAAGCAATACGGTGAGCTGTGACAGGATTTGGTAGAAACTCTGTACGGAAGGCATCACAACGAACAGCAGGCTGAGCAAGGTTACGGCAAGGCCTTGGATCAGCAGAATGTTTTTCTGTACGCCGTTGGCGTTGGTCTTCTGGAAGAAGGGAGGCAGATAACCTGCTTTGCCCACTGCGAAGATACCTTTGGACGGACCTGCCACCCAGGTCAACACGCCTGCCAGCACACCGAATGCCAAAGCCACGGCGATGATAGGCGACAACCACGAAGCATGGACATACTTGAAGTAATTATCAAAGCCTACCAGCAGACTCTGTGTCAGGTTGATGTCCTTTTCGGGAATGATGATCCCCAGTGCGAAGGTGCCGAGCACGAAGATGATTACGGTGATAGCCGCACCGATGAATACGGCTTTCGGATAGTTCTTGGCAGGATTTTCCATGTCTTTTACGTGGATACCGCCCATTTCCATACCGGCATAGAACAGGAAGATGCTGGAAGCCAGTACCAGGTTGTCGAAGTTGCTGAAATCGGGGAAGAAGTTGCAGTCAAAGTTCATCTGGCTCTGTCCGCCGGAAGCAAGGTAAATCACCGCCAGCACCATCAGCAGGCCGGCAGGAATGATCGTACCTACCATACCGCCTACTTTGGCCACTTTGCCTACCCAGCCCATGCCTTTCAGCGAAATGAAGGTGGCCAGCCAGTAGATAATCAAGACCACCGCCAGTGAGTAATAGCGGTTGGATGCCAAGGCCATATCATGGGTGTCACTCATGCCGATAAATGCCAGTGCCACGGCTCCGAAAGTCAGGACGGTGGGATACCAGATGGTGCTTTCCACCCATTGCAGGAAGATGGCGAGGAAGCCGAATTTCTTTCCGTAGGCTTCACCCACCCAGCGGAACACACCGCCTTGCTTGTCCTGGAACATGGCCGCCAGTTCCGCCGCTACCAACGAGGTAGGTATCAGGAAGACGATAGCCGCGAATAAATAATAAAATGCCGAACTCAGTCCGTATTCGGCTTCAGCAGGCAGCCCGCGCAGGGATACTACCGCAGTCACGTTCATAATAGCGAGGGTAAATACCCCTAGCTTGACTGATTTACTAATGTTTGCCATAAAGTTTAGGTTTTAAAAATGTATGTTTTTGTTTACGGAGTTTATAACAACTCCCTGGAAATGATGTTTATCCGTTTAGGTTTATTAACCCGGAAGGTATCCGGAATGAAACAATCGTACCCGGAAGGGTGTTTCTAGAAAAAAGCAATATAATCAGTATAGTTTATGAAAACAGCTTTCTCCTCATTCATCTATTCCCGCAGGGGGATTTACGGGATCTTGCATATACTCATCCTGTTGATGTCCCTTTTTCTGGTTATCAGTATCTCGATAGATACTTTTCATAACATCCCTTTCCTGAATCAAGGTTCTTATCTGAAGATTCAGTTCTGGATATGCATGTTTTTCCTGTTCGATTTCCTGCTGGAGTTTTTCCTCTCGAAAGAAAAAGGAAGATACTTCACCAGCCATTTTATTTTCCTGCTGGTATCTATACCTTATTTAAATATCATTGATTTCTATCACATCACTTTCTCGCCCGAAATCAGTTATTTCCTGCGCTTTATCCCTTTGCTGAGGGGAGGGTATGCGCTGGCCATCGTGGTGGGCTGGCTGTCGGGCAGCAAGGCGTCCGGGCTGTTTACCTCGTACATCACCATGCTGATGGCCACCGTGTATTTTGCCAGCCTTATCTTCTTTGTGCTGGAACATAAGGTGAACCCTATGGTGACGGACTACTGGAGTGCGCTGTGGTGGCGTTTATGGATGTCACTACCGTAGGGAGCAATATTTATGCCGTCACTCCTACGGGGAAAATACTGTCGGTGGTGCTGGCCGCCCTGGGAATGATGATGTTCCCCATTTTCACGGTATACGTCACCAGTCTGGTGCAGCAGGCCAACAAGCGGAAGGAGGAATATTATCAATCGCAACAATCGGAGCCGGCGGATACTAAATAATAGCTTGAACTTCGTCAAAAATAAGAAAAAAGTCTTATCTTCGTAGCCAATAACAAATTGCTAACCTAAATAAACAACAAGATGAAATTATTGGCTCTGTGTGCGGCGGGGATAGGCTTGATGCTGTGTGCCTCGTGTACAAACAACAAACATTTGATCAGTGATGAGGCTGAACGTGCCGCTGTTCAGCAGGATTTTGAGGCACGGCGTGATACGCTGGCCCAAGGTGACCTCTTCCAGGTATTCGAACAACCCATGAGCGATGAGCAGAAGGAGGCGATGACTTTCCTTTACGCCTATATGCCTTTGGCGGATATAGCGGATCATCCCGGTGAATTCTATCTGGAAAACGTGGATTACGCTTTCAAGGCGCGTGAGGAGATGCCGTGGGGAAAAGTGGTTCCCGAACGCGAGTTCCGCCACTTTGTATTGCCCATCCGCGTAAACAACGAGAATCTGGACGACAGCCGTAAGGTATTCTACGAGGAACTGAAGGACAGAGTGAAAAACCTTTCTTTATATGATGCCGTGCTGGAAGTGAACCACTGGTGTCATGAGAAGGTGATTTATACTCCCTCTGATGCCCGTACCAGTAGTCCGCTGGCTTCCGTAAAGACAGCCTACGGACGTTGCGGCGAGGAATCTACGTTCACGGTAGCCGCCTTGCGTTCGGTAGGCATCCCTGCCCGCCAGGTATATACGCCGCGTTGGGCACATACCGATGATAATCATGCCTGGGTGGAAGCCTGGGTGGATGGCAAATGGTACTTCCTGGGTGCTTGCGAACCCGAACCGGTACTGAATCTGGGCTGGTTCAACGCTCCCGCTTCACGGGGTATGCTGATGCACACCAAGGTGTTCGGACGTTATAACGGACCGGAAGAAGTGATGTACCGCACTCCCCGGTATACGGAAATCAATGTGATTGACAACTATGCCCCTACGGCAAAAGCCGATGTGGCCATCGTGGATGCGGATGGCAAACCGGTGGCTGATGCCAAAGTGGAATTCAAGGTGTATAACTATGCCGAATTTTATACCGTAGCTTCCAAACAGACGGATGCGGACGGCAAGACGTTCCTGACAGCCGGAAAAGGGGATATGCTGGTATGGGCTTCCAAAGATGGAAAATTCGGTTACTCCAAACTGTCTTTCGGAAAAGACAATGCCTTGACCGTGAAACTGGACAAGACGGCCGGCGAGGCTTATACACTGGATATGGATATCATTCCTCCGGTGGAAGGCGCCAATATGCCCGAAGTGACTCCCGAACAACGTGCGGAGAACAATCGCCGCATGGCCTTGGAGGACTCTATCCGCAATGCCTACGTGGCTACGTTCATGACGGATGAATCGGCCCGTCATTTCGCTAAAGAGTATCAGTTGGACGAGGATGTTGTTGCCAAATTGCTGGTGGCATCACGTGGTAACCACGAAACCATCCGTGACTTTATGGCCCGTCTCCGTTCGGACAAGTCAAAGAAGGGCGGCATTGACCTGCTTCAGCAGATTTCCGCCAAAGACCTTCGCGATGTAAGTTCCGAAGTGTTGATAGACCACATGATGAATTCACATCTGTGCGCCAATGCCGATTATTTCCGCAGATTTGTGCGTAATCCGCGTGTGAGCAACGAAATGATTACTCCGTACAAAGGATTCTTTGAGAAAGCAGTGCCCGAACAGGAGCGTGAGGCTTACCTTGCCGATCCGATGAAGCTGGTTGCATGGGTTGCCGAAAATATCCGTGTGGACAAGGATTGCAATCTGGGCGGTTCTCCGATTACTCCGGAAGGGGTGTGGAAGGCCCGTACAGCCGATGCGCACAGCCGTGATATCTTCTTTGTTTCCATGGCACGCAGCATGGGTATTCCTGCACGTATAGACGAAGTGACCGGAAAAGTGCAGTTGATGGGTGATGAAGGTGCTGTTGATGTGAACTTTGAGGCGATGGAACAGGCCAGTGCGCCTACCGGCAAGTTTATTGCCAGATATACGCCGATCAAGTCTTTGGCCGACCCGAAGTATTATTCTCATTTCTCTATTTCCAGACTGACTCCTGCCGGAACCTTGAAATTGCTGAATTATGATGAAGGCGATATTGATATGGGTGGCGGCGCTACTTGGGCTAATCTGTTGAAGAACGGAACGGCACTGGATGCCGGCAATTATGTGATGGTGACCGGTACTCGTCTGGCCAACGGCGGCGTATTGTCCCAGCTGACTTTCTTTACCATCAAGCCGGGGGAAACGACTACGGTGGACTTGGTGATGCGTGAAAGTAAGGATGATATTCAGGTAATCGGTAATTTCAACTCGGAATCTACTTATAAACCGATAGATAGCGATGAACTGAAGTCTATTCTTGCCACTACAGGACGTGGTTACTACATTGTAGCCGTACTGGGTGCCGGACAAGAACCTACGAACCATGCCTTGCGTGATATTGCGGCATTGGGTAAGGAGTTTGATGAATGGGGCAGAGGAATCGTGCTGTTGTTCCCCAACGAGGAGCAGTACAAGAAGTTCCGCCCGCAGGAATTCCCCGGATTACCGGCTACCATTACTTACGGTATTGATGTGGACGGTTCCATCCAGAAGCAGATTGCAGAAGGCATGAAGTTGTCTAACAAGACTATCCTGCCTATGTTTATCATTGGGGATACCTTTAACCGGGTGGTATTCGTGTCACAAGGATATACCATCGGACTGGGTGAGCAGCTGATGAAGGTGATACATAAGCTGTAGGATTCAGTATAAACAAAAAGTAACGCGGATATTCAAGTTTGCAAACTGAATATCCGCGTTAAATATATTGATAGCGTTTATGCTTATCTGTTTACTTGTCATCATCCAAGTCATCGTCCTCATCGTCCCAGTCATCCTCTTTCTTTGATTTCTTGGGGTTGAGGCTTTTGTTTTTCTTTTCCAGTGCTTTGTCGTTTTCGTCTTTCAATGCCAGTTCGGACAAGGCGGCTTTTACTTTGTCAGGATCGGTAACGTCTTTCAGATACTCTTCTATCTTTACAGTACCTCCCATGGATACTTTTGAGTTACGATAAATCATGCCGCTGTCTACGCTGCTCCGTCCGGAGAAATGAAATTCCGAAGTTCCGGTTTCTTCGGCAATCTTACGGATATTACCGGCATTCACACCGCATCCCGGCATGATGATGATCCGTCCGTCGGCCTGTTCCACCAATTCTTTCAGAAGAGGGATTCCCTTTTCGGCGGTAGCTTCCTGTCCGGAAGTAAGAACCCGGTCTATACCCAGTCCGATAATCTGTTCCAAGGCCTCTTTGGGATTGCTGCACATATCAAAAGCACGGTGGAAGGTGACACTCATCTCGCCTACCGCATTCATCAGTTTCTGCATCAGAGGCACATCGACATAGCCTTCTGCGGTAAGACAGCCGAATACCACACCGTCCGCACCCAGCTGGCGTGCCACTTTAATATCATGCAGCATGATTTCTTGTTCAATAGGAGAATATAGGAAATCTCCGCCACGGGGACGGATAATGACATGCAGTTTTGTTTGGTTCAATAATTGGCGTGCCATACGGATTTCGCCAAAAGACGGGGTTGTTCCGCCTTCCGGAATACCTGCACATAGTTCTACACGATAAGCACCGGCTTGTTGTGCCTTCACAGCACTTTCCACGGAGTTGGCGCAAATCTCGATTTTTGATTTGTTACTCATAAAGTTATTTAATAGTTAATTCAATTCCATAATCAACGTCATCGGGCGCTTTGGGCTGTTCCAGCATTTCTCTTTCAAATATTCCGCCAAGGGAACTCCAATGGTTTCTCTGCGTGAGTTCGTCATTGGTCCGGTTCTTTACGGATGACTTTGTTCTTCATAATATGATGAATTTGTCAGTGCAAAGATAGGCATAATGTAAGAGTGTGAGAAATTTTAGCGGAAAAAATTTTTAATTAAAAAGCCGGTACTCCTCTCGGAGTGAGAGAAATACCGGTTTTCCTATGGGAACGAAATGGATTATTGCACGTGGATGCGATGGCCATTGAATACGTTCATGCCCAGTTTGTTCATAATATGCTTGATGGCAAGCTGTGCTTTCACGGAGTTGCCGGCGTCATCCAGAGGAGGCGCGAAGGCTGCAATGCCCATGACACCCGGCATTACGCCCATGACACCGCCTCCTACGCCTGTCTTGGCAGGAATTCCCGAAGTGTAAAGCCAGTCGCCTGTGTGCTGATAGAAACCTACGGTAGCTATCATGGAGGTGATTTTCGGGGAGAGGGCTTGTCGAACACTTGCTTGTTGGTGTTCGGGTTCAATCCTTCGTTGGCGATGGTGGCTCCACAGATGGACAACTGTTCTGCAGTGATGCCCATGGAACACTGGCGGGTGTAGAGGTCGAGCGACATATCGGGGTCATCGTAGATACGGTTATAATTTTTCAATAGCCAGGCGATGGAACGGTTGTTGAAATTTGTCGCCGACTCTGACCGGTACAGTTCGTCGATCAGTTGCGGGGTACTTCCGCATAGTTCGGTCATATTGTCTACGATGGCTTTCCACTTGGCATCGCTGTTTCCTACGGGTTGCACCATACTGTTGGCCGAGATGGCGCCGGCGTTTACCAATGGGGTGGACGGATGGTCGTTTTCCAACAAGATGGCCATGATGGAGTTGAACGGCAGTCCGGTAGCATCGGCGCCAATCATTTCGAGCACCTTGGGAGCACCGTATTGGCGGAGTACCAGGATGGCGGTCAGCACCTTGGAAACGGACTCGATACCAAAACGGTACTGAGAGTCACCCAGTTGGATGATTTCTCCGTTCATCAGACAGATACTGATCCCGAACAGTTTGGGATCAATATTTGCCAGATAAGGGATGTAGTCGGCGTTCTTACCGTCTGTATTGTCCTTGTACAGATTGTAAGCCTCCTGGGCAACATCCTTTATTTGCTGGATAGTTATAGTTCTTTCCATAAATTAATTTGATTGAAGTAACCATCTACCTTAACGGCGGATGGTTGCATTATTGTTATCTATGCTTATTTTTTAGCGGCGTTGCTATGGGCATTGTGAGTGAACACAGTACCTTTTACAGCGATATTCTTGTCTTGGGCGATGCGGGTAGGAGTGGGATATTCCAGTTTCTCGAACTCGCAGATGGCATTCTTGATGTCGTTCAACAACATATCCGCCATGTCACGGCTGAATCCCTGACGTACCACAACACGCATAACTACGTAATTCTGGATATTTTCCGGCAAGGTGTAGGCAGGAACCATCCAGCCGCTTTGCTGCAATTTAGCCTGCAAATCGTACAGAGTCCATTTGGCATTCTTTGCATATTCGGGTTTCATGTACCAGATGAACAAAGGATTTACTACGTCATCGCTGTAATTTACGAACGGAGCCATCTTGGCTATTTCGCTGTGGATGTACTTGGTGATTTCCATGGAATTGTATTGGATGGCTTTGTATCCTTGGAATCCCAGACGGATAAATTGGTAGTACTGTCCCAGAATCTGTGCGGCGGGACGGCTGAAGTTCAAACCAACCTGTGTGATGTTCGCACCCAGATAATTGACACTGAACGACATGGCATCCGGAAGGTATTTCTTGTCTTTCCATACTACCCATCCCAGTCCCGGATAAACCAGTCCGAACTTGTGGCCGGAAGTGCTGATGGAGAGAACCCATTTCAAGCGGAAGTCCCATTTTGTGTCGGGATTGAGGAACGGCAGGATGAAACCGCCGGTTGCAGCATCTACATGGATAGGAATATCATAGCCGGTTTTGGCGTTGTAGGCATCCAGTGCTTTGTCCAACGCTTCCACGTCATCGTTCAAACCTGTCCATGTCACACCTTGGATGGGAACGATGCAGATGGTGTTCTCGTCACACATCTTCAGTGCTTCTTCGGGGTCCAGAGTGGTTTTGTCCAAGGTGAGAGGTACTTGGCGCATTTCAATTTGCCAAAGTTGGGCGAACTTTTCCCAAACAACCTGAAAACCGCTTGAAATGACAAAGTTAGGCTTGTCAGTCGGTTTCCCCTGAGCTTTACGTCTGTCTTTCCAGCGTAACCAGGCGGCTACTCCTCCCAGCATACAAGCCTCGCTGGAGCCGATAGCCAGTGCTCCGGTTTTCCATTTTGCCTGTTCGGGCGAATTCCACAAATTAGCCATGATATTGATACATTTGGCATTCATCACTGCGATACGAGGATATTCTGTTTCATCAATGTAGTTGATGCTGATGGCTTCGTTCATCAGTTTGGTGGCATAGTCGTCCATGTAGGTGGTAACGAAAGTGGCCAGGTTAAGGCGTGGCTGGGTTTGGGCGAATGTTTCGTCTTTTACCATTTGATAAGCAATCTGTGGGGTGGTAGGTTCCATAGGGATGGTATCTACCGGGGCAGGCTGTAGCATTTCGTTTGAACCAAACACGGCTGTCTTTGCGTCACCGTCTCTCAAATCACAATTACATTCTTTCATTTTACTTAAAGTTTAGATTAGTAATACAATGGAAAACATGGGAGTTTCCCGCGTTTTTCTCCCTCAACAGGAGGTTTGGAGAAAAGTTTCTTGATTTTATGTTTTTTAATTTATGGGGGATAATGTGTCATGCGGAACATAGCGCAGCCAATTGGCATAGTAGCATATGGGCACATGATTGCATTGACCAATTATAAACCGGCTTTGAACCAATTCTTTTACACTTTGTTTCTATCACAATCTAAACCGATTTCATTATGAAAGTACAAACAGGGCAGGGGACCATTCCCCTCATTACGTTAGTAGGTATATTTTCCATCTCGGCACTCAATGCATTGCCGGGACTGGCGGTGTCGCCCATTTTGGGAGATTTGAATAAAATATTTCCCTCTGCTACAGATCTGGAGATCCAGATGTTGTCTTCGTTGCCGTCACTTCTTATCATACCCTTTATCTTGTTATCAGGTAAATTGACAGAGAAAGTGAACAACCTTTTGTTGTTGCAGATAGGGCTGGCTCTTTTCGGGGCGAGTGGTATTCTTTATCTGCTTTCTGATAAAATGTGGCAGTTGATAGCCGTCAGCGCCATGTTGGGGATGGGGTCGGGATTGATTGTTCCGCTTTCTACCGGATTGATATCCCGTTATTTTGTGGGAAGTTACCGTACAAAGCAATTTGGTTACAGTTCTGCCATCACCAATATCACGCTGGTGCTTGCCACTACGCTGACAGGATATCTGGCAGAAGTGAACTGGCATTTGCCGTTTTTGGGTCTATCTGTTTCCTTTTGGTATCCGTTTTCCTTACTCGTTATCTGAAAAAGATCTCTCCGGTTATCATTCCTCTGATGATATTCCAGCCGAAACTGTCAGGGAATGGGTAAGCGGGGAATTAATGTCAAGGCTTTGGTCAAGCTGATGGCTTTTTACGGATTGGCTACTTATCTGTGATTATTATTAGTTTCAATCTGCCTTTCCTGATGGAAGAATATGGGCTGTCCAGTGGTAGGGCAGGCATCTTGATATCTTTGTTTTTTCTCGCTATTATGGCACCGGGTTTTGTCCTGAATAAGATAGTGCAGGTCTTGGGCCGTCGTATCTATATGGTTTGTTTGTTGATGATAGCCTGCGGAATGGGGATTATTCTGCTTAGTCGTTCCGAAATACTGATTGCTTTGGGATGTATTCTGAACGGGCTTTCATACGGTATTATCCAACCGTTGATTTATGATAAGACTTCTGATGTGGCGGTTCCTCACAAAGTGACGTTGGCACTTGCTTTTGTCATGGCGATGAATTATGTGGCCATACTGCTTTGTCCGTTTATTGTGGATGCTTTTCAGAATCTGTTCCATTCTCATTCGCAAACCTTTGCCTTCTGGCTTAATCTGATGGTAGCCTTGATGGGGATGTTTATTGTGATGAAGCAGGAAAAAACTGAGTTTATAAGAAAAAATACCCACGTAATAACATAACAATGAAGTATGAATAGACAAGTTGAAGCAAACCTTAGCATGGTTGTCTCCAAAGCGTTGGGAGGCCTTAATATGAACGCACTGAAGTATCTTTTACCTTTGTGGATAGCTCCTGTGACAGGGGTTACTTTCCGATTGGTATTTGGGGCCGCCGCTTTTTGGCTTATTGATATATTTTGCAAGCCCGAAAACTCCACTATCCGTCAGAAATGGCAGCTCTTTATTTTAGGGGCTTTAGGTATTTATGGATATATGTTTTTTTATTTGTTGGGTATCAGTAAGACTACTCCGGTTTCCAGTTCTATTTTTGTCAGTTTGGAGCCTATATGGGTATTCATTATCTCTGTATTGTTTTATAAGGAAAAAGTAACCTGGATGAAAGTGCTTGGCATTGGAATGGGATTGGGAGGAGCTGTTCTATGCATATTCACACAACCTAGTGACGATCTTGCCTCCAATGCTCCGTTAGGTAATTTGATGTGTTTGGCCAGTTCATTGGTTTATGCCGTCTATCTTGTTTTCAGTAACCGTCTGTTAAAAGGAGTGGGAGATATGACGATGTTAAAATATACTTTTTTAGGGGCGGCTGTTATGGCTGTTGTTGTCAATACGATTTATGGTTTTGATGCTCCTATACTGAAAATGTCACTTTTCTCTACGCCTATGTTGGTCTTGCTTTTTGTTTTGGTATTTCCTACCACCATTAGTTATTTATTACTTCCTCTCGGGCTGAAATATCTGAAAACGACATTAGTAGCCATTTACGGGTATTTAATATTGATTGTTGCTACGGTGACTTCTTTTGTTTTGGGGCAGGATCGCTTCTCATGGACACAGTTGGCGGCGATTGTTCTTATTTGTGCCAGTGTTTATCTGGTGGAAGTAGCCGAGAGCAATAAACAGATTACGTCGAAATTAAAATAAGACAGCAGATAAGGAGTGTCAAAATGAAAACGATAGTGCTGCCGGGGCTTTTACATACTTCCTTGAGTGTGAACTCTGTCGACAAGTGAAAAGGAGAACAAAGAGAAAAGAATACAATTTTACGTTGTATGTGAGTGTAAGGAATCAATTTTATTTGTAGCTTTGCACCCAATTTAAAAACAAGAGTGTTATACCTATGCTACAATTAGATGCAATATACAAAGCGGCTCATGTCCTGAAAGAGGTTGTCCGTCGCACTGATTTGATTTATGCTCCTCAGATAAATCCTGAGAGTACAGTTTATCTGAAGCCCGAAAACCTGCAACTCACAGGATCGTTTAAAGTGCGTGGTGCTTATTACAAGATTTCCCAATTGTCCGATGAAGAAAAGGCGAGAGGCGTGATAGCCTGTTCTGCCGGTAATCATGCGCAAGGGGTGGCATTGGCTGCCACTAAGTGCGGTATCAAGTCGTTGATTTGTCTTCCGGAAGGAGCGCCTATATCTAAAGTTGAGGCTACGAAGCATTATGGGGCGGAAGTTTGTTTGGTTCCGGGAGTCTATGATGATGCTTATCAGAAAGCCCTGCAATTGCGTGATGAAAAGGGATATACTTTTGTTCATCCCTTTGATGACGAGAACGTGATAGCCGGACAAGGTACTATCGGTTTGGAATTATTGGAGGAAATGCCGGATGTGGAGGTAGTCATTGTTCCCATTGGTGGGGGAGGACTGATTTCGGGAGTGGCTTATGCGTTGAAGGCTTTGAAACCATCTGTCAAGGTATATGGCGTACAGGCGTTGGGTGCGGCCAGTATGGCAAATTCTATTCTTCATTCGCGTATTGAGCGTCTTCACTCTGTTTCCACTTTTGCCGATGGAATCGCGGTGAAAGAGCCGGGAACAAATACTTTTGACTTGGTAAATCAGTATGTGGACGGAGTTGTAACTGTGACTGAGGACGAGATTGCCGCAGCTATTCTGGCATTGATAGAACGCCAGCGGATTGTTGCAGAGGGGGCGGGAGCTGTGTCTGTTGCCGCAGCCATGTTCAATAAAGTACCGGTAAAGGGTAAGAAAACTGTCTGCCTGGTGTCCGGAGGCAATATTGATGTGACGATATTGAGCCGTGTCATCAGTCGCGGTATGGCGAAGTCGGGACGTACCTATGCAGTAACTTTGGACTTGATAGACAAGCCGGGGCAGCTGTTGGGAGTCAGCAAAATTGTCGCAGAGCAGGGAGGAAATGTAATTTCTGTACATCATGAGCGAAATAGTGAGAGTGCAGATGTCACCGGATGTGCCCTTCGTGTCGTTATGGAAACCAGAAACGAGGAACATATAGCATCCATTCGTCAAAAACTGTTGGATGCAGGCTATGTGATAATGAAATAAATTATATACCTTACAAGTAGAAAGGAGGAAAATTAAATATTTCTTCCTTTTTCTTGCTTCTAAATTTTAATTTCTCCACACAAAAAATCGATTTTTATAGTGAAAATATCATTTTATACTTCTTAGAATCCAATTAAAGTCGTACATTTGTCGCAGTTTTGTAATGTAGAGTTTGCAAAAATGACCGATATAATCAAACATCGTGGTATTGTGGAAAACATTGAAGGTTCTCACGTGCGGGTGAGAATCGTACAAACTTCTGCCTGTTCGGCTTGTAGTGTGAAAGGGCATTGCAATGCATCTGAAAGTAAAGAGAAACTGATTGATGTTTTTGACATGAAGGCATCTTCTTACCGCATAGGTGAGGAGGTGATGATTTATGGTACTACTTCCATGGGGATGCAAGCCGTATTGCTGGCTTTTGGTATCCCTTTCTTGGTATTGCTGATTACTTTATTTATTTCCATGCGTCTTACGGGGGGGATGAGTTAAGGTCGGCGCTTGTTGCTTTGTCAGCCTTGCTCCCGTATTACCTTATTATATATGTATGCAGGAATAAGTTGAGCAAGAAGTTTTCATTTACGCTTGAACCAATAAAAAATAATTAATAAATAACTAACTAAAATTTATGGATTTAATTCTGGTTGCAGTAATTTCGTTGGGAGCGATTGGCTTGATTGCCGCGGTAATCTTGTATGCCGCTTCTAAGAAGTTTGCTGTGTATGAAGATCCGCGGATTGCCAAGGTGAGCGAAGTGCTTCCTCAGGCGAATTGCGGTGGATGTGGTTATCCCGGTTGCTCTGGTTTTGCCGGTGCCTGCGTGAAGGCTGCCGATGCCGGTTCACTGGAGGGTAAGTTATGTCCGGTTGGTGGTGCTCCGGTAATGGAGAAAGTAGCTGCCATTTTGGGATTGGAAGCCGTTGCTGCTGAACCGAAAGTTGCGGTGGTAAGATGTAACGGTAGTTGTGAAAATCGCCCTCGTACTGCTCTGTACGACGGAGCTAAATCGTGTGCCATCGCTCATGCCACTTCAGGTGGTGAGACGGGTTGTACATTCGGTTGTCTGGGTTGTGGTGATTGTGTGGAAGCGTGTCAGTTTGATGCTATTCACATGAATCCTGAAACCGGTCTTCCGGAAGTGGACGAAGAAAAATGTACAGCTTGTGGGGCTTGCAGCAAAGCTTGTCCGCGTAAGATCATTGAAATTCGTCCGAAAGGAAAGAACAACCGCCGCGTAGTGGTGATGTGTGTGAACAAGGATAAGGGAGCTGTTGCCAACAAAGCTTGCAAGGCTAGTTGTATTGGTTGTGGAAAGTGTGTGAAAGTGTGTCCGTTCGAAGCCATTACGTTGGAAAATAATTTGGCATACATTGATCCGGCTAAGTGTAAGTCTTGCCGTAAATGCGAATCGGAATGTCCGAAAGGGGCTATCCAAGCTATCAATTTCCCGCCACGTAAACCGAAAGTAGAAGTGCCGGCTGGTGAGGCTGCTGCAAAACCTGCTGTAAAAGTAGAGGCTTCAAAGGTGGAAACTCCGAAAGCGGAAGCGGTGAAAGCTGAGGCTCCGAAAACGGAAGCATAATCAAAATTCAAAGTAAGTAAAAATTAAAAAGATATAACAGTGAAGACATTTAGAATTGGTGGAGTACATCCAGCAGAAAATAAATTGTCAGCAGGCAAAGCCATTGAAACACTTGCACTTCCTAAGCAAGCGGTATTTCCTTTGTCACAGCATATCGGTGCTCCTGCTACTGCCATCGTGAAAAAAGGCGATGTGGTGAAGGTAGGTACGAAGATTGCTGAGGCGGGTGGCTTTGTTTCAGCAGCCATCTTCTCGTCTGTATCCGGTAAAGTGAACAAGGTAGACGCCGTAATCGATGCTAGCGGTTACCGCAAGCCGGCTATCTTTATCGATGTGGATGGTGACGAATGGGAAGAATCAATAGACCGCAGTTCGACATTGGTGAAAGAGTGTGCTCTCACACCCGAAGAAATCGTTGCTAAAGTGAAAAATGCAGGTGTAGTAGGTATGGGCGGTGCTTGTTTCCCTACTCATGTGAAACTTTCTCCTCCTCCGGGCTGCAAGGCGGAATGTGTAATTATCAATGCTGTAGAGTGTGAGCCTTACCTCACTGCCGATCATCGTTTGATGTTGGAGAAGGCAGACGAAGTACTGGTGGGTGTAAGCATCCTGATGAAAGCTGCAAAAGTGACCAAGGGATATATCGGTATTGAAAATAATAAACCGGATGCTATTAAGTTGATGACTGAAAAGGCTGCTCAGTATCCCGGTATAGAGGTAGTTCCTTTGCAGGTGAAATATCCGCAAGGTGGTGAGAAACAGTTGATAGATGCTGTGATCGGTCGCCAGGTTCCTGCTCCTCCCGCTATTCCTATCAATGTGGGTGCGGTAGTTCAGAATGTAGGTACTGCATTTGCCGTTTATGAAGCCGTTCAGAAAAACAAACCTTTGTTTGAACGTATCGTGACTGTTACGGGTAAGTCTGTCAAGAACCCCTCCAACTTCCTCACCCGTATGGGTACCCCGATGAGCCAGCTGATTGATGCGGCTGGCGGTTTGCCCGAAGATACGGGAAAAGTGATTGGTGGCGGTCCGATGATGGGTAAAGCACTGGTTAATACGGAAGTTCCCATTTGTAAAGGTAGTTCGGGTGTGCTGATTATGAATGATAAGGAAGCTGCCCGTGCGGAAGCTCAGCCCTGTATCCGCTGTGCCAAGTGCGTCAGTGTGTGTCCTATGGGATTGGAGCCTTTCTTGTTGGCGACACTTTCAGCTCATAAGGACTGGGAGAGAGTAGAAAAAGAAGATGTAATGTCGTGCATCGAGTGCGGTTCGTGTCAGTTTACATGTCCGTCTCATCGTTATTTGCTGGACTATATCCGTTTGGGTAAGGGCACAGTAGGCGGTATCATCCGTGCACGTAATGCTAAAAAATAATTCGACAAAATAGTATGGCTAATAAATTAATAGTATCATTATCGCCTCACGTTCATAGCGGTGACAGCATACAGAAGAATATGTATGGTGTACTCATTGCGTTGATACCTGCGTTGCTGGTGTCATTTTATATGTTCGGACTGGGCGCCGTGGTGGTGACCTTGACCTCGGTTGCCGCCTGTGTATTCTTCGAATGGGCGATTACCAAGTTTATTTTGAAGAGAGAACGCTCTACCATCTGTGATGGTTCGGCTATTATAACCGGTGTGTTGCTGGCATTCAATCTGCCTTCCAACTTGCCGCTTTGGATTATTATCATCGGTGCGTTGGTGGCAATCGGTGTGGGCAAGATGACTTTCGGCGGATTGGGTTGTAATCCTTTCAATCCCGCGCTGGTAGGTCGTATCTTCCTGCTGATTTCTTTTCCTGTGCAGATGACTTCATGGCCGTTGGTTCAACAATGGGGAAGTTATACCGATGCTGAAACCGGTGCTACTCCGCTGGCATTGATGAAAATGGCTGTAAAGGGTGATGCAAATGCTTTAGGTCAGTTGCCCGATACATTAAGTCTGTTTCTGGGTAATAACCCGGGTTCACTAGGTGAGGTGAGTGCATTGGCTTTATTGCTTGGTCTGGGATATATGCTATGGAAAAAGATTATTTCCTGGCATATTCCTGTATCTATTCTAGTGACAGTATTTGTATTTGCCGGGCTGATGCATTTGGTTGATCCGGTTGCTTACGCATCTCCGTTGGCTCACTTGTTTACAGGTGGTTTGATGTTGGGAGCTATTTTCATGGCAACCGACTATGTTACTTCGCCTATGACTCATAAAGGTATGATTATTTACGGTGTGGCTATCGGTTTCCTGACCGTGGTTATCCGTTTGTTCGGTGCATATCCCGAAGGTATGTCTTTCGCTATATTCATTATGAACGCATTCACTCCGTTAATCAATACTTATTGTAAACCTAAAAGATTCGGGGAGGTCGTGAAGAAATGAAAAAACTAGAATCATCTTTGAAAAACATGGTTATCGTGCTGACAGGCGTAACCGTGGTAGCCGGAGCATTGCTGGGTTATGTGAATGAGTTGACAAAGGAACCCATTGCACAGGCTAATGCCAAGGCTTTGAGTGATGCCATTGCTATCGTAGTTCCGGGATTTGACAATAATCCTGCCGAAGCTCCTGAAACCATAGAATTGGAAGGCGTTACTTATAAGATATATAAAGCAACCAAAGGAGGAGAATTTATTGGTGCAGCCGTAGAGTCTTCTGCAAATGGTTTTGGTGGTGCGTTGAATGTATTGGTAGGTTTCGATAAAGAGGGTAATATTATAGACTATTCTTTGTTGAGTCATGCAGAAACTCCGGGACTGGGATCAAAGGCAGCCGATTGGTTTAAGAAAGGCGGCAAAGGCGATATTACTGGTATGAATCCGGGACAGAAAGCATTGGTTGTAAATAAAGATGGCGGTCAGATAGATGCAATCACTGCTTCTACTATCACGACACGTGCTTTTCTGAAAGCTGTGAATAATGCTTATGCGGCATATAGTGGCCAAAATGTGGATGGTTCCAGCGGTGCGACACAGCAGGTGTCTGAAACTGCTGCCGATGACCCCAAAGCAGCTAAGACACAATGTGAGGGAACTCAGGATTGTTGCGGACAAGCCTGTGACTCTGCTGCCTGCAAAGCTGCTTGTGGTGGTAAATGTGATCCTGCTAACTGCGACAAGGCGGACTGTAAAAAAGCAGAATGCCCAAAGCAAGATTGTAAAAACAAAAAATAAGGAAGGAGCAGACTATGAATAATTTTAAAGTATTGATGAACGGGATTGTCAAAGAGAATCCTACGTTTGTACTCCTTTTGGGTATGTGTCCTACATTGGGAACCACTTCTTCTGCCATCAATGGTATGGGTATGGGACTGGCAACCATGTTTGTGTTGATTTGTTCGAATGTGGTAATTTCATCTATCAAGAATCTGATTCCTGATATGGTGCGTATTCCTGCATTCATTGTGGTTATAGCATCATTTGTAACCTTGTTGCAGATGATTATGCAGGCATATGTGCCGGCGCTGTATGCTACTTTGGGATTGTTTATTCCGTTGATTGTGGTAAACTGTATCTTGCTGGGACGCGCCGAAGCGTTTGCCGCAAAGAACGGTCCTGTTCCTTCATTCTTTGACGGATTGGGTATGGGACTAGGATTTACACTTGCATTGACCATCCTTGGTGGTGTACGTGAGTTCCTTGGTACAGGTAAATTGTTTGATATCGCTATTATGCCGGAGCAATACGGAATGTTGATTTTCGTTCTCGCACCGGGAGCCTTCATTGCATTGGGTTACCTTATTGCGATTGTGAATAAACTGAAGAAAGCATAACCCGTAAAAAGTAAGAAAATGGAATATATATTGATATTTATCACCGCTATATTTGTGAACAACATTGTGTTGTCACAATTCTTGGGTATTTGTCCATTCCTCGGTGTATCCAAGAAAGTTGAGACAGCTACGGGTATGGGAGCAGCTGTTGCATTCGTGCTTACCATCGCTACCATTGTTACCTATCTTATCCAGAAATTCGTGCTCGATGCTTTCGGGTTGGAATATTTGCAGACCATTGCATTTATCCTTGTCATTGCAGCATTGGTACAGATGGTGGAAATTATTTTGAAGAAGGTATCTCCCGCCCTTTATCAGGCATTAGGAGTCTTTCTTCCGTTGATTACTACTAACTGCTGTATTCTGGGTGTGGCTATTTTGGTAATCCAGAAAGACTTTGATTTGTTGACGGGGGTGGTTTATGCCTTCTCTACAGCTCTTGGTTTTGCTTTGGCTATGGTGTTGTTTGCAGGTATCCGTGAACAATTAAGTTTGGTGAATATACCTAAAGGAATGCAGGGAATGGCTATCGCATTGGTTACTGCCGGTCTGCTGGCAATGGCATTCATGGGATTTTCAGGTGTAGACAAAGGCTTGGGTGTTTTGTTTGGAATAGAATAAATTCACTTCATCGTTAAAATAAACCGATTCAGAAGTCCGGAGCACAGCTTCGGACTTTTTTATTAGAAAGAAATCCATTGTTCTTGTCCGTAAATTCAATTTTTATGCTTATTTTTGCATTAGAATTAATAGAGAGATTAAATGGCTATGACCTTGATTGTACTCGCGGCCACTATGGGGAATAAATATGGTGGATTGAAACAGCTGGAGGGAATAGGTCCTAATGGCGAAACAATATTAGATTTTTCCCATATATGATGCCGTAAGAGTCGGATTTAATAAGATCGTATTTGTCATAAGCAGACATTTTGAACAAGAATTCAAGAAACTGGTATCAGGCAAATACGAACATGTGGTAGAAGTGGAGTATGTTTATCAGGATGTGGAAACGATTCCTGAAGAAAAGCGTAATCCGAAGCGCAAAGCACTGTACGGTTCGGTAAGAGCTGTTCTGATGGGAGAAGAGTTGATTGACTCTCCATTCGGTGTGATAAATGCCGTGAACTTTTTACCAAAGAGAAAAGTTTTTTTGAATTGTTATATAATAATCTGGGTGATGTTGGGGAGAAGCTGACTACCATAGTTTCAATATTTGCTACAGGCTGAGAAATGTATTGGCGGAAAGCGGAGGGGTTACCCGTGG
>ENA-OQDL01000379-OQDL01000379.1-human-gut-metagenome-genome-assembly--contig:-NODE-379-length-29281-cov-5.668965_pt1 | contig 29281 bp, 20 predicted proteins | sample MGYA00242782_ERZ504609 | MGnify/ENA primary metagenome ERZ504609 (study PRJEB26092, sample SAMD00036320) | human gut metagenome | host: Homo sapiens | study: EMG produced TPA metagenomics assembly of... | reverse complement strand
AGAAGTTCGGCGGCGAAGCCGTCGTGGCCGGCAACATCATCGTTCGTCAGCGTGGCACCAAGTTCCACCCGGGCGAGAACGTCGGCATGGGCAAGGACCACACCCTGTTCGCCCTCAAGGACGGCAGCGTGAAGTTCGGCGTGCGTCGTGACCGCAAGGTCGTCGACGTGATTGCCGCCTGAAATACGCGCAATTAACGCTTACAAGATAAAGCCGCGCCCGTTATGGACGCGGCTTTTCTTTATTTTGATGATTGCTGAGGATTGGTTTCCTTCAGCCCGTCCCAAACGTCACGTAACGTTGCATACAGTTGCATAAGACATATCAAACGGACAATAATCGGACCGTTTCGAACAAACGATTAAGGTAGATACATGAGTGATTTCGTCGATCGCGTGACCGTCCATGTGAAGGGCGGCGACGGCGGCAACGGTTCCGCCGGCATCCGTAGGGAAAAATACAAGCCGTTGGCGGGACCGAACGGTGGCAACGGCGGTGATGGCGGTTCCGTGATCTTCATGGCCGACCAGAACGCCAACAGCCTGTTGGATTACCGTTTCATGCCCCACCGCGAGGCTGGAAGCGGCACCATGGGCTTGGGAGACACCAAAGACGGTTCGAAAGGTGCCGATCTGATCCTGCCCGTTCCTGTGGGCACCGTGATTTTCGAAGCCAAAGGGCCGCAAGGCAAGCCTAAGCATCCGGGCGAGCAGCTCGCCGATCTTCGCCATGCCGGAGACAAGTTCGTGGTGGCGGCCGGCGGCAACGGCGGTCTTGGCAACGCCGCATTGGCCAACCGCACCCGTCGCGCTCCGGGATTCGCGTTGCTTGGCGAACCAGGCGAGGAACGTGACGTCATTCTCGAACTCAAATCCATCGCCGACGTGGCCTTGGTGGGCTTCCCCTCCGCAGGCAAATCCAGCCTGATCGCAGCCATGAGCTCCGCCAAGCCGAAAATCGCCGACTATCCGTTCACCACGCTCGTGCCGAACCTCGGCGTGGTTATGGCCGGAGACATGCGGTACACCATCGCCGACGTGCCGGGCCTGATTCCGGGCGCATCCCAGGGCAAGGGCCTCGGCCTCGAATTCCTGCGCCACATCGAACGCACCGAAATCATCGCCCACGTCATCGACTGTGCCACGCTGGAACCTGACCGTGATCCGATGAGCGACTACAAGGCGCTCGAACATGAGCTTGCCGAATATGCCGACAAGCTGGAACTGCCGTTGGGCGCAATCCCAATCCCCGAACGCCCCCGAATCATCATCCTCAACAAGGTCGATATGCCGGAAGCCAAGGAATTGGCCGAATTCGTCAAACCGGAATTCGAAAAACTCGGTCTCAATGTGTATGTCATCTCCACCGCATCCCACGAAGGTTTGAAGGAACTCAACTGGGCGTTGGCGGCCATGGTCGCCGACATGCGCAAGGAAGTCGCCGAACGCGAACAGGCCGAAGAAGAAGCGCGCGTGGTCATCAAGCCGCTCGAAGAGCCGCGCAACCGCCGTCGCCGCAACGACGAAGGCGGCACCGCGCTTGACTTCACCGTGGAACGCAAGGAAGCCGGCAACGGCGACGTCTGGTACGAAGTGCTCGGCACCAAGCCGGAACGTTGGGTCATGCAAACCAACTTCGACAACGACGAAGCAGTCGGCTACCTGGCCGACCGCCTCGCCAAACTCGGTGTCGAAGACGAGCTGCGCAACAAGGGAGCCAAGCCTGGCGACGAAGTACGCATCGGCAAGGGCGCGCGAGCCGTGGAATTCGATTGGGATCCGACCATTGCTGCGGGCGCGGAAATGCTCGACGGCGCCCAGCTTGGCGCACGAGGCGTCGACCTGCGACTGCAGGAACAGGACGGCCGTTCGCAGCGCCGCACCAACGCGGAACGCCGTCGCCAGTACCACGAAATGATGGATGCGCGCCAAGCCGTGCGTGAAGCCATGATGGCCGAACGCAAGGCCGGACACTGGGCCGATCCTTCCGTGGACGACGACCGCCATGACGAAACCAGCCTCTTCGGACGCGGTGAAACCACCGATTCCGAAAACGTGGAACAATAGAAGCAGCAAAACGCCCGCTGATGTGCCGATTGGCATGTCGGCGGGTTTTCTTTTCGGCCATTCGAACGCCTGGAGGAACCATGAACACGCCATCGCAAGCCCAAGTGCGCCGCGCCATCGCCGAAGCGCAAACCATCGTGGTGAAAGTGGGATCCAGCTCGTTGACCAAACCAAGTGGCCACCTCGATCCGGAACGACTCAACGCGCTCGTGGCGGCCCTCGCACGCGTGCGACTCATGGGCGGGCGCGTGGTGCTCGTCTCCTCCGGCGCCATCGCAGCCGGATTCGGCTCCCTCGGCTTCGACTCACGCCCCACCGACGTGGCTGACCAGCAGGCGTGCGCGGCCGTCGGACAAGGCCTGCTCATGGCCCCAATACGAGAACGCTTTCTCACAATACGGACTGCGCGTCGGGCAAATCCTCATCACCGTGTCCGACACCATCGCCCCACAGCAATACCGCAACGTGCGACGCACCCTCGACCGGCTGCTCGACCTCGGCGCGGTGCCGATCATCAACGAAAACGATTCCCTCGCGTCCAACGAAATCCGTTTCGGAGACAACGACCGACTCTCCGCATTGATCGCCAACATCGTAGTCGCCGACGCTTTGGTGCTCCTCACCGACGTGGACGCGCTCTACACGGCACCCCCAAGCGAACCCGGATCGCGACGCATCAGCTACGTGCCGAACGTGGAGGACGCGCTCGCCAAAGTGCAGGTCGGCGGCACCGGATCAAACGTGGGTACCGGCGGCATGGTCACCAAAATGGAAGCGGCGCGTGTTGCGGCGGTCTCCGGCATTCCCGCAGTGCTCACCTGCGCGGCAAACGCAGGCCCGGCCATGATGGGCGACCCAGTCGGCACCGCATTCGCCCCCATCAACGACCGTGGATCATCACGCCGCCTATGGATCGGGTTCGCAGCACACCCGCAAGGCACGCTCGTGGCCGATGCCGGCGCTTCCAATGCGGTACGCGGAGGGGCCGCCAGCCTGCTTGCCGCCGGCGTACTCGAAGTGCGGGGCGATTTTGCCGCCGGAGACGCGGTGTGGATCGACGATGAAGCGGGCAATCACCTCGCAAAAGGCCTCGTAGGATTCGATTCCGAAGAAATCCCGCAAATGCTCGGCCGCAATACCGCCCAGCTCAAGCGTTTCCTCGGCGAAGAATACGCCCACCCCCTAGTCCACCGCGACAACCTCGTCTTGGTTTAATCCCTTTCCCTCTTTTGTTCGGTGCCCTGTAAATAGCAATATGCCGCCCCTACCGGTCAACAGGGAAAAGGGATTCCAAAATGTGCTAAAAGGCTGTTGTTTTTCGGGCGGGAGGGATAGCATGGCAAACATGACTATGGCTGACTGGCAGACTCTTTCCGAACGTATTAACCGCGTGGCTCCGAGCGCTACTCTGGCCGTTGATTCCAAAGCGAAAGCGATGAAAGCTGAAGGAATCGACGTCATTGGATTTGGTGCGGGCGAACCGAACTTTCCGACTCCGGCTGCGATCGTCGCGGCTGCGGCCGAAGCGGTGCAGGATCCGAAGAACTATCGTTACACTCCGACGGCAGGTTTGCCGGAATTGCGCAAGGCGATCGCAGACAAAACGTTGCGCGACTCGGGGTATGGAGTCGATCCGAATCAGGTGATCGTGACCAATGGCGGCAAGCAGGCCGTATACGAATCCTTTCAAATCCTGCTCAATGACGGCGACGAAGTCATCATTCCGACGCCGTATTGGACGAGCTATCCGGAAGCCGTGAAACTGGCTGGAGGCGTGCCTGTCGAAGTGTTCGCGGGAGCTGACCGCAATTTCGAGCCAAGCTTGGAAGACCTGGAAGCGGCACGTACCGAACGTACGAAGGCCATCATCGTGAATACGCCGAACAATCCGACGGGTGCCGTGTGGAATCCGGAAACCGTCAAGGCGATCGGCGAATGGGCTGTGGAACACCATGTGTGGGTGATCTCCGACGAAATCTACGAGCATCTGAACTACGATGGTGCAAAAACCACGTATATCGGCGCTGCAGTGCCTGAAGTGCGTGATCAGCTGCTGGTGCTCAACGGCGTGGCCAAAACCTACGCTATGCCCGGCTGGCGTGTCGGCTGGATGATCGCTCCGCTCGACGTGGCGAAGGCCGCATCCAAGCTGCAGGGGCATATGACGTCGAACGTGAACAATATCTCCCAGCGTGCCGCGATCGCAGCCGTGTCCGGATCTCTTGACGCCGTGTACGAGATGCGTGAGGCGTTCGACAGGCGCCGTCAGACCATCGTCGCCGCGTTGAACGATATCGAAGGTGTGAACTGCCCGACGCCGACCGGCGCATTCTATGCGTTCGCCGACGTGAGCGCACTGCTGAACAAGCCGCTCGGCACCAGCAAAACCGCTTATGCGAGCACGTCCGAACTGGCTGCGGCACTGCTTGACGAAGGTCATGTGGCGGCCGTTCCAGGCGAAGCGTTCGGCGCTCCCGGCTACTTGCGATTCTCGTACGCGCTTGCCGACGACGACCTCGTTGAGGGCATGAAGCGTATGAAGCAGTGGGTCGAGGACTGATACTGGCCTGACTGAGACTTTTCACACGATTCGCACCGCGGTGACATGCCGGGTGCGAATCTTTTTTTCGTTGAAAAATAGCGGTTTTGGGACATTTCTTGAAAAACCGGTTGGACTAAGTCGCAAATACCCGCTATTATTTCGACTTGGCGGTTTTGCCGCTTACTTCTTGCGTGGTTTTTCGCACAAAATCCTCGCCAGCAAGTAGAAACGGCAGAGTACACCTAGGGAAGTGGCGCAATTGGTAGCGCAACGGTCTCCAAAACCGTAGGTTGTGGGTTCGAGTCCCGCCTTCCCTGCCAAGCTTCTTACAACAAGCTCAGCGGAGGATTATTATGGCGAAGGCAAAAAATAGCGAAAAGGCCGTTAAGCCGAACATCTTCATGCGTCTTGGCTTGTTCATCAAACAGATTATCGACGAACTCCGCAAGGTCGTGACCCCGACCAGCAAAGAGCTGTTCTTCTGGGCACTCGCCGTGTTCATCTTCGTGCTGCTCCTGATGGCACTGGTCACCGGCATGGACTACGGTCTGGGCAAGCTGACCCTGTGGATCTTCGGCTGATCAACGACTTGAAGGTGAAACTGCATGACTGACGAAGTGTTTTCCGACAACCTCGACGAAGCTCCAGAAGCTGATCTCGAGGCCGTAGCTGCCGTTGAGGAGCTGCAGGCCGAGGGTGAAAGCGTTCCGGAAGTCGCTGAGGCCGAGCCGACTGCTGAAGCTGCTTCCGAAGAGTCCGCGGAGGACGAGGGCGGCGAAGAGCTGGATGCTGGCGCCAAGGCCGTCGAAGACTTCTCCAACAGCCTGCGCACCCTCGAAGGCAAGTGGTACGTGCTGCACACCTACTCCGGCTATGAGAAGCGTGTGAAGACCAACGTTGAATCCCGTGTGGCAAGCTTCGGCATGGAAGATAAGATCTTCCAGATTGAAGTTCCGATGGAAGAAGTCGAAAAGCACACCGAAAAGGGCAAGAGGTCATCACCCGCGTGCGTGTCCCCGGCTATGTGCTGATCCGCATGCTGCCGGATGAGAACGCCCGTCGTATTGTGCGTGAAACCGAAGGCGTCACCGGCTTCGTCGGTCCGACCAAGGAACCGGCGCCGCTGAGCCGCAAGGAAGTCGTCTCCATGATGGCTCCGATGATCGCTTCCGAAGCGCTCAAGAAGGCTGGTGACAAGCCGGCCGCCAACAAGAAGCGCGTCCTTGAAGTCTCCTACGCCGTTGGCGATCAGGTCACCGTCACCGACGGTCCGTTCACCACCATGGCAGCTGTCGTCTCCGACGTTGAGCCCACCACCCAGAAGCTCACGGTGCTCGTGTCCATCTTCGGTCGCGACACGCCAGTGGAGTTGGGCTTCAACCAAGTAGAAAAACTGTCCTGATAAGTCTTTGAAAGACCCCGCGCATTGCGGGGTCTTTTTTTGTCTGGGGGAGTGGGCACAATAGGAAAGCTTGTGTCTGGAGGGTTTGGCGTGCCTGAATGAGGGTACGGAATCCGCTAGCACAGCACAGCAATATACGTTGCGGAAGGAACCGGACGCGGGAGACCTACTCCGGTGCCGCTACCACCGCTTCTACAGAAAGAAGAACCATACAATGGCTCCTAAGAAGAAAGTCTCGGCGCTTCTCAAGCTCCAGATTCAGGCCGGCAAGGCCAACCCGGCTCCGCCGCTGGGCCCGGCTCTGGGTTCGCATGATGGCGTGAACATCATGGACTTCTGCAAGCAGTACAACGCTGCCACGCAGGACAAGATGGGCCAGGTCATCCCTGTTGAGATCACCGTTTTCGAAGATCGTTCCTTCACCTTCATTCTGAAGACCCCGCCGGCGGCAGCTCTGCTGAAGAAGGCCCGGGCATCCAGAAGGGGTACCGAGAACCCGCTGACCCACAAGGTCGGCTCCGTCACCAAGGCTCAGGTCCGTGAGATCGCCGAAATCAAGATGGCTGATCTGTCCGCACGCGACGTCGAAGCCGGCATGAAGATCATCGAGGGCACCGCCCGCTCGATGGGTATCACGGTTACCGACTGAGAGGAGAGGGACAAATGGTAAAGCGTTCCAAGAAGTACCGCGAAGCTTCTGAGAAGATCGATCGCAACAATCTTTACACCGCTAACGAAGCCATCGCTCTCGTCAAGAGCATGCCGGAGTACAAGTTCGATCAGACCGTTGAGGCCGTGCTGCGCCTGAACGTGGATCCGCGTAAGGCCGACCAGCTGGTCCGCGGTTCCGTCAACCTGCCGAACGGCACCGGTAAGACCGCCAAGGTCCTCGTGTTCGCCCGTGGCCCGAAGGCCACCGAGGCTCTCGAGGCTGGCGCCGACATCGTCGGTGACGACGATCTCGTGCAGAAGGTTGCCGACGGCTTCCTGGACTTCGATTCCGTGGTGGCTACCCCGGACATGATGGGCAAGGTCGGCCGCCTCGGCCGCGTGCTCGGTCCGCGTGGCCTCATGCCGAACCCGAAGACCGGCACCGTGACCATGGATGTCACCAAGGCCATCAAGGACATCAAGGGCGGCAAGGTCGACTTCCGTGTTGACAAGAATGGCAACCTGAGCTTCCTCATCGGCAAGCTCTCCTTCACCGAGCAGGCTCTCGACGAGAACTTCAAGGCTGTTGCCGACGAAATCAAGCGTCTGAAGCCGTCCACCGTGAAGGGCCGCTACGTCACCAAGGCGACCATCACCTCCACGATGAACCCGGGCGTCCCGGTTGATCCGGCGGTCATCGCCTGAGCAATATAGCTTGCAGATAGCTTCTATATAGCTTGCAAAAGACCCGCATCCTGCCCCAACGCGAGATGCGGGTCTTTTCATATATATCTTGCGATTATCTATCTCATTTAATAAATAATGATCCTGCAATCGTCTGACTATCAAAGAATCTCAATGAAACCAGATATCAGATAGATATTAAAACAGAGAAGTGATGTTCAACGATCGCGCATACGGCCAATCGCAAGCGCCGTCGTCAACACGTATGCGTCACGCGGGTCGGTCGCATCCCAACCGGTCGTTTCCGCGGCACGCTTCAAACGATAACGCACCGTATTCGGATGCACATTCAATTCCTTCGCCGTGTTTTCCAATGAACTGCCGTTGCGCAAAAACGTGGAAACCGTCACAAACGTCGGATCGTCGGGATTCTCGCCATGAAGCACCTGATACACGTTCTGATACAACTCTTCACGAGCGTAATCATCGCCCAACAGCGCCCGTTCCGGCAGCAACTCATCGGCACGCAACGGGCGGGACGGCGACGCCAAAGCGGGAGCCGCCTGCAAGGAAAACAGGGTTTCACGCAACACGTGCGAAGCGCCGGCGACACCGGAACGCACCGGACTCAAATACACCGATTCGTCATCTTTGAAAGCGGGCATAATCGACGTGCAGGTCACTTCGGCAGTGGCGGCGCCACTCTGACAGACGAGCGCCAGCAGAAAACTGCCGTATGTGCCAACAATCACATGTTCTCCGCCCAGATCGCGCACCGCCTTACGCGCAACGAGCGAAGCCGAAGCGGGACTCGTTTCCGGTGTGCCGCCAATCGCGAAACAATCGAAATCCCCACGCCAACCAAGCACATTCATCAACGAGGCGACGCGATCATCCGTAAGAGAAGTCATCAGGCATTCGAAAGCGAGCCGTTCGATGGTTGAATCGTCGGTGTGCCCTGCCAGAAGGTCGAGAATGTCTGCCTGATCGGAGTTCATAAGCGTCAAGTGTAGCCGCCCAACTGGCGAATCGCTGAACGGAAAGCGTCAACGAGGTGAAGTTCATTCGGGGAGTGCCGCTATTATGCCGCTTATGAGCGAAGTCAAACAAACTGGAAAGCGTGGCGAGCGTATCGGCACATTCCTCAGCTGGATGCTGGCCGTGCTGGCATGCCTTTGGGTGGCATGGTGTTGCGCGATCGGGCCGTTGTATTGGTTCGGCGATGGGCTTTCCGACTTCGGCTGGCTGAATGTGCTGTATTTGGTGGTCGCTTTCGCGATATGGTTTTCGATAGTTGTCGCATTGGTCAGATTCGGCCGCGGCCGTCGCGTACTTCCGCAATATTTCGCACGACGGCATGAAAAACTATGCAACGAGATTGCAGGAACGCCGACCACCGTGCTTGGCATTATGTTGCGACACTTGCATGATGCCGCGCACAGCCGCCCAGGGCGCGCCCTGCATGCAGTGATCGTATGGACGGGGCGCAAACTCATCCGCTGCACCGACTGTTGGTGGAAACTCATGCTGGTGTTCGTAATCGGCTGGCTGTGGATTCCAACCACGCTATTGGCCGCGTTCGGCGCCGACATTCGCTCGCAGATCCGTGAATTCAGCTGGGCCTTGAACCAGTGGACGGGCTTGAAACAGCCATATATCGGCTTCTTCTCGTTCGTGCCCATGGATATTTACCCGACCGCGCATTACATGTGGCCGGACAATCCCACATATCTGACCGACCAGCACAATGTCGTGCTCACCGTGTTCTACGGTGCCGCAGCGGCGGTTTCGCGCTACTTCACCGACTCCAACGATGCGGGCATCGTGGTGCTCGCAGCCTTGCAATGGCTATTCGCCGCATTCTGCTGTTCGGCCACCGCCAACCGGTTCTTCAACCTGCCGTGGCGCAGGCTTGGCGTCGGCACGTTCGACTTCTCGCATCCGGAACGCCACGATTGCTGGAATATGCGCGATTACGCGCATCCTGAAGCAGGCGTTGTGGCACGCCCCTCCAGACTGCGGGCCGGTGCGAAAACACGATTCATGATACTGCTGTTCTTCATGGTGTGCCCGCTTGCGGTATTCGCCACGATTTCCCTGACGAAATCGCCGCTGTTCGCTTTCGCATTCGTATGGTGGTTCGGCGTGTGGTACGAACTGCACATGACGCATATCAAAGCGCTGCCCACCATCAACGGCAAGCCGACGTACCTACGCAAACGCTCGATCATGGCCTTCACCATCTCAAGCTGCGTGATGCTGATCAGCGCGAAATACGCGTGGTACATCATTCTCTTCACCCTGATCCTGGCACTTATCAACGATCGCAAACGTTGGAAAACCTATCTTGTGGCACTTCTGCTGCCAACCATCCTCATTCATGGCGGCATCGTGTTCCTCACCAACACGGGCGCCATCATCGGCGGCGACCCCATCGAAAGCCGTGGCATCCAACTGCAGCAGATCGCGCGCGTCGCCAAATACAATCCGAAAGGCATTCCGGCGGACGCGGCGAAAAAGCTTGAACCGGTCTTCAACCTCGACCAGATGGCCGAAGCGTACTTCCGGCAGGACGCCGACCCGGTGAAATCCTCCGGCATCCAATCGAAGAAAGTCAGCTACAAGTGGCGCACCGTCACCGAAGACGACATGACAAACTTCAACGAGGCCTGGCTTGAAATCGTTGTCGCAAATCCTGTTATCGCGCTCGACGCGTTTTTCGCCGAATGCTTCGGCTATTTCGACGTGACCGACCTGCCATACGTGTCGATGGACTACTACGTGAACAACGATTACGTGCAGAACGACAATGCGTGGATCCACCTGTATAACCACGATTGGCGCGATGCGGTGGCCGGCTTCGCGAAAGGTTGGGGCAATATTCCCGTGATCGGCTGGGTGACGCACGGCAATCTGTACGTAACGCTGATGCTGCTGGTCGCGCTGCCGAAGTGGTGTTGCGGCGATGGCGCTCGCTGTCATGGCATCTGCCCCTGCTGCTGCTCATGGGCGTGATGATCACCGCACCGGCCAACAATTTCGAACGGCATATGCTACCGGTCGCGTTCGTATTCGGTTTCGTATGCCTGCAATTCTGGCGCGAGTCGCGTAATGCGCGATCGGCTGCCAGCGCGAACGTGGCCAGTGCGCATGAGGCCAGCCAGGTGCGGCAGGACGAGTAGCGGCTGCGTTGGCTGCTACATGAGCTGTTGCGTTGCGGCGACATTGCGTCGGCGCGCCGCGCTGTAGTAGGTAGGAGGTAATGATGGCGATTTTGGATTCGGCTGCGATCATGCCGCGTACATGCGTTGCGGCGGATCAGGTGCTTGTTTTGGATACGGTGGGATCCACCAACACGTATGCCGCGGATTTGGTGCGTGCAGGTCGGCTGTTCGGCATGGATGGCATGGACGGCATTGCAGGGAACCTCGTGTGGAGCGGGCGTGAGATCGTGGTTGTCGCGGCGAACGAGCAGACGGCCGGTCGCGGGCGGCTCGACCATACGTGGGCCAGTGTGCCGGGGGAGTCATTCATCGTGTCGCTGGTGGTGAGCGTGCCGGTTGCGATTGTGCGCGATTCGTCCGTCAATGGTTGGCTGCAGATGATTGCCGGTTGCGAGATGCGTGAGGCGATTGTTGGTGCGGTATGCGATTTCGGCGGCACGCTCGATGAAGATGTTTTGCTGAAATGGCCGAACGATATTTTTTGCTGGCGGCAAGAAACTTGGTGGCGTACTCGCTGAAATGGTGCCGATTCCGGATTGCGGGGATCGCGTTGCCATTGTGATCGGCGTCGGTTTGAATCTTGCCGTCGCTCAGGAACGATTGCCGATAGATAAGTCCACATCGTTGCAGTTGGTTGCGCGCAATCTGCCTGATGCGATGGTGTTGCGCGATGCGATTGCCGTACGTTGGGTGCAAGGATTGCGCTCGCGGTTGGCTGATTTCGAAGAGGACCCTCACCGTGAGGCTGTGCGCGCCCGGGAAGCGATGACCCCGATCTGCTGGACGCTCGGCAAGCAGTGCGAGGCTCATTTTGTGGACGGAACCACTTTGCAGGGCAGGGCTGTCGCGTTAAACGACGACGCCTCCCTGACCATTGAGGATCAGGAAGGCGTATTGCATCGGGTGAGCACGGCCGACGTAGGCGTGCTCAGTAAGTAAAAAATTACTTGATTGCTGAAATTTGCCGCAATCTCACTTCAGCTTGGCAAGACCTGCGACCACGGCGGAAGCGATAACGGCCTTGACCGCATCGCCTGCGACGAATCCCATGGAAGCCACGGCCACAATCGGCAGTGCGATGCCGGTAATGGCGGACTGCACGATGAAACCAAGCAGATAGTCAAGCGCAATGCAGCCGGCGACACAGGCAAACAGGTAACGTGCGGCGGTCAGCGCGCCATGCTTCAGCGAATCGGTGCGCGCCTCACCCTTCAGCAGCGACGTGACGATGGCCGCCGGCAGGAAGCCGATCAGGAAGCCGGCGCTCGGGCCAACCAATGCCATGGTGGAAGCGCCGCCGGCGAATACCGGCAGACCGACCGCGCCGGCTGCCAGATACATGAGCATCGCGGCGCCGGCCTGCTTCCACGGCAGCATCAGCGCGGCCAGCATCACCACGAACGTCTGTAGTGTGATCGGCACCGGCGTGCCCGGAATCGGCACGGCACCGGCCGCGGAGGCGGTCCACATGAGCACGGCGAACAGCGCCGGCTTGAGGATGGATCCGACAGTGCCGCTGGTGGCGGTTTTCAGCGTGGTCTTGAGTGTCAGCATTGCGTTACGCACGGTAATTCTCCTTGGATGTGATTGCATTACGTTGATGAATCGACGATTGTTGACAGCCGAAATGATGGCAAGCGCGAAAGTGACGAAAATGCAAGGTTTGTCAACTTATGCCCCCAATCGTAGGCTTGCCAAGTTTCGGTAACGTTTGTGGAGCCTTACAAAAAGATTGCGTGTCTTTTGTGGGAAACGAGTTCACGATTTTTCGTTCGCGCGACCAAACTTGACGTTATGCCTAAAAATGTCAACAAACTTCTGGTGGCGAATCGCGGCGAAATCGCGCTTCGCGTAGTGCGCACCGCCCGTGAGATGGGGATTCCCACGGTTGCGGTGTACGCGGAGCAGGATCGCCATGCACAATACGTGCAGATGGCTGACGACGCATATCTGCTTTCCGGAGACACGTATAAAGACACCTATCTCAACGAGGATCTGCTGATCGACATTCTGCAGCGCAGCGGTGCCGACGCAGTGCATCCAGGCTACGGATTCCTTTCCGAAGTGGCCACTTTCGCGCAGAAAGTGATCGATGCTGGTGCGGCTTGGGTTGGTCCGAATCCGAAAGCCCTCGTGGATTTGGGGGATAAGATCACCGCACGTCGTGTGGCCACGTTCGCCAAAGTTCCGCCGGTTCCCGGCATTTCCCAGTCGATTTCCGACATGCGATTGCTGCTGGATTTCGCGCATACGCACGGTTATCCGCTCATGCTTAAGCGTACCGATGGCGGCGGCGGTCGCGGCATCACGCTCGTGCACAACGATGACGAGCTGCGCGGTTTCTACATGAATCATGATGCGCTGCAGGGCGGTGATCTGAACGAATATTTCGTGGAACGATTCATCGACAAAGGACGTCACGTCGAAACGCAGTGCGGACGCGACTCGCACGGCAACTTCACCGTGTATTCCACGCGCGACTGCTCCGTGCAGCGCCGCAATCAGAAGCTTGTCGAAGAGGCGCCGGCACCGTTCCTTTCCTCCGAGGTGACCGACCAGCTGGAAACCTACTCTCGCCGACTGTTCGAAGCCGTCGATTACGAGGGGCTTGGCACCTGCGAATTCATGGTGACCGAACAGGGCAAAGTGTACTTCCTGGAAGTCAATCCGCGTCTGCAGGTGGAGCATACCGTCAGCGAGGAGGTCTGCGGACTTGACCTGGTGCGCGAGCAGCTGACCATCGCCAACGGTGGGGAACTGACCGTGAACCATCCGCTTCGTGGACACAGTTTTGAACTGCGCCTGACCTGCGAGGATCCGGCGAAGAACCTCGCGCCAAGCTCCGGCACGCTGGCCTCGTTGCGCTGGCCGTCCGGCCCGGGCATCCGTGTGGATTCCGGCGTGGTCGAAGGCGACACCATTTCGCCGAAATTCGATTCGATGATGGGCAAACTTGTGGTCACCGCATCTGACCGAGCGGCAGCAGTGGCCCGCGTGCGCCGCGCCTTGAGCGAGCTGAAGGTGGAAGGCGTGCCGACTCCGGCAAGCTTGTTCGAACAGATTTTCAACGACGACGAATTCACCGCCGAACATGGTGTTGCATACGATGTCAGCACCAAATGGCTGGAACGCAAGTACCTCAACAAGGAAGCCGCATCATCGCAAGGAGGGCAGCCGGCGTCCATGTCTGGCGCTTCCGAGGTCGACAAGAAGGAATCCAGCGAAACCTTCGTCATCGAAGTCAACAATCGCAGAGTGTCGCTGACCGTGCCGAACGACATCGTCGCCAACCTGACAGGCGGTGCCAAAGCACGCGACGCGAAACGCGCCATCCAGCCTCTGCGCGGGCAGGGACTGCATCATGCGCAGAAGAAACAGCAAAGCAACGACGGCCAATCCGGCGTGATCGCAAGCCCGATGCAGGCCGTCGTAACACGCATCAACGTGGCCGAAGGCCAGCAGGTGGCCAAGGGCGACCTGCTCGTCGTGCTCGAATCCATGAAGATGGAGAACTACGTGTATGCGCCGGTCAAGGGAGCTGTCACCAAGATTTTCGTGGGACCCGCGGCGGGCGTGGAAGCCGGCGAAACATTGATGACCATCGACGTGACCGGAGCGGGTGGTACGGAAGCCGGCGAAAACGGCGCAACTGGCGCTGCTGTTGACGGAACCGCAACCGACGGAACTATGGAAGGGGGTAAGTGATGACTGATATCATCGCAAGCCCGGCCGTCAAAGAAGCCGTGAAGATCGTAATGGAACAGCAGGAGCGACTCGGCAAAAACGCGGCCGAAGCCGTCTCCGCGGCCACAACCGTCTCCGCGGCCGACCTGCCGGGCGCATCCCAGCCAATCCGCGCATCCGTGCTTCGTGCGGCGCAACTCGCGCACGAAGCGGAAGATCATGCCCGCAATCGCCAGCATGTCAAAGGCAAGTTGACGGCGCGCGAACGTCTTGACCTGCTGCTTGACACCGGTTCCTTCGAGGAAATCGGACGATTCTGCGGCGGCGACATCAACGGCGGACGCGCGGGAGCGGCGGTCATCACCGGTTTCGGCGAAGTGTTCGGACGCAAAGTGGCCGTATACGCACAGGACTTTTCCGTGCGCGGCGGCACGCTGGGAGTCGCGGAAGGCCGCAAGATCTGCCGATTGATGGACAAAGCGCTCGACTTGAAAGTGCCGATCATCGCGCTTATCGATTCGGGCGGCGCCCGCATTCAAGAGGGCGTGGCCGCGCTGACGCAATACGGGCATCTGTTCCGTAAAACCTGCGATGCCAGCGGTTTCGTGCCGCAGCTCTCGCTGATTCTCGGCCCATGCGCGGGTGGAGCCGTGTACTGCCCGGCACTGACCGATCTGATCATCATGACCCGTGAAAACTCCAACATGTTCGTCACCGGTCCTGACGTGGTCAAAGCGGCCACAGGCGAAGTGATCAGCATGGACGACCTCGGCGGCGGATATGTGCACAACGCCACCTCCGGTGTGGCGCACTACCTGGGCGAAGACGAAGCCGACGCGATCGACTACGCACGAACCGTGCTCGCCTACCTGCCGTCCAACTCCGACCTGCAGCCGCCCACCTACGCGTACGCCGCAACCCGCGCCGACCGTGACGTGGCCAAGCGACTTGCCACCATCGTGCCGGACAACGACCGCCAGCCGTACGACGTGCTCGACGTGATCCGCTGCATCGTGGACTACGGCGAATTCGTGCAGGTGCACGAGCTGTTCGCAAGCTCCGCAGTGGTGGGATTCGCCTGCGTGAACGGGCATCCGGTCGGCATTGTGGCAAACCAGCCGAACGTCAACGCGGGCATCCTTGACGTGGATTCCTCCGAAAAAGTGGCACGATTCGTGCGTCTGTGCGACGCGTTCAACCTGCCGGTCGTCACCTTGGTGGACACTCCCGGATACAAGCCTGGCGCCGAACAGGAACATGCGGGCATCATCCGCCGCGGCGCGAAAGTGATCTACGCCTACGCCAACGCGCAAGTGCCGCTGGTCACCGTGATCCTACGCAAAGCCTTCGGCGGAGCCTATATCGTGATGGGATCCAAAGCCATCGGAGCCGACCTCAACTACGCGTGGCCATCCAGCCAAATCGCAGTGCTCGGCGCGGCCGGAGCGGTGAACATCATCCACCGCAAAGACCTGCAGAAAGCCAAAGACGCAGGCAAAGACGTCGAAGCGCTCCGAGCCAAATACGTGGCCGACTACGAACGCACCACCGTCAACGCGAATCTATCGCTGGAAATGGGCGAAATCGACGCCATGATCGACCCCGAGCAAACCCGCGAAACCATCATCGAATCGCTCAAACTGCTCTCCAGCAAGAAACGCGTGCGCAAAACCACCAAACACCACGGCAACCAGCCATTGTGACGGGCGCAAAGTGCGCGGATGAATCGTAAGCAAACGTAAACGCAAGAACACATCGCAAGATTTTTGAAACAAGTAAGGAACATCATGAACACCTTTTTTCTTGACCGACTGAACAGCGAGCCGCACGCACTCGCCTTCGCAGGCCAATCCACCCCATGGCCGGTGACGCTCGCCGACCAGAGCGCCAATCCGGTGCTCGACGAAGCCCTGCATACCCACGCCGACGCAGCCCAGGCACTGCTGTACCCGGTGTCAGCCGACCTGCTCGCCACCACCGGGCGCCCGGTCGACCTGTTTGGATTCGAGCCAAATCCGGCGCGACTTGGCGCTGCCGCAGCGGCTTCCGCCAGCGTTCCGGGCATTGCTCTCGCCCAGTTGGGTGCGCTGCTCGACGCTGCTTCCCTCGGCTACAATCCCGCCGTTGCCAAGCCGGTTGCCGTGCTCGGTCACTCCCAAGGTGTGCTCGCCGTGCACATGGTACAGGCGATCGTCGAAGCGGGTTCCATCGACGCCGCTTCCGCGCAAATCGATGAAATTCTTGCGATTGCCACGCTGATCGGCGTTGCCGGCACCCGTCAGGCGCGTCAGCTTGGTCTTGCCGCACGTCACGGCGAAGCCACGCCGATGCTGTCTGTCAAGGACATCACCCGCGCCCAGGTGGATGCGCTGATCAAGCGTGTTTCCGGTGCCCGAGGCCCGATCGCCGTGGCAGTCACCAATTCCGCCACGCATTATGTGCTCTCCGGCTACCCGGAGGATCTGGCCGCGTTCGGCGTGGAAGTGGTCAAGGAGCACAAGCACCAGGCCAAGCTGCGCGAAGAGAAGGTGCGTGGCGGTCGCGTGTTCGAACCGGTGCTCGAATACCTTGACGTGACCCTGCCGTTCCACAGCCCGCTTATGGCCGAGGCTGTTTCACAGGCTGTTTCATGGGCGGAATCCTGCGGAATCAACGCCGACCATGCTCGCGAGCTCGCCGCCGAAGTGCTGCTCAACCATGTGGATTGGGCCGCCCGCGTGCGTGCGCTCATGAAATCCACCGATCCGAGCGCCCTGTGGGTGTTGGACTTTGGCCCGGGAACCACCGTTGGCAAGCTGTTCTCCACCGTTGCCCAAGGCACCGGTGTCGGCGTGGTGGAAGCCTCCACCGTGGCCGATCGTGGCGCGCTTTCCACGCTGGAAACCCTGCCGGAGCGCACCCAGAACTGGACCCGCTTCGCACCAAGCATCATCCACACCTCCGCCGGAGACAAGGTGCGTACCGCATTCACCGAACTGACCGGCAAAGCGCCGGTGCTGCTCGCCGGCATGACCCCGACCACCGTGGAACCGGAAATCGTGGCGGCGGCCGCCAACGCCGGCTACTGGGCGGAACTCGCAGGCGGCGGTCAGGTGACCGCCAGCGTGTTCGACCGTCATGTCGCCAAGCTGGAAGAAGAGCTTGAAGAAGGCCGTACCGTTGAATTCAACGCGATGTTCATGGACCGCTACCTGTGGAACCTGCAGTTCGGATCCCAGCGTATCGTGCCGAAGAAGCGTGCCAGCGGCACCCCGATCGACGGCGTGGTCGTGTCCGCGGGCATTCCGGAACTTGACGAGGCCGTGGAACTCATCCACACTCTCAACGCCGACGGATTCCCGTACGTGAGCTTCAAGCCGGGCACCGTCGACCAGATCCGCCAGGTGGTGCGCATCGCCAAGGCCGTCGCTCCGGTCAAGGTGCTTATCGAAGTCGAAGGTGGTTCCGCAGGTGGACACCATTCGTGGGAATCATTGGACGATCTGCTGCTGAGCACCTATGCCGAAGTGCGTGAACAGGCCAATCTGGTGCTCGTGGTCGGCGGCGGCATCGGCACGCCGGAACGCGGCGCCGACTACATCACCGGCGAATGGTCCGCCGAATACGGTCGCCCACTCATGCCGGTGGACGGCGTGCTTGTCGGCACCGCCGTGATGACCGCCAAAGAGGCGCACACCAGCCCTGAAGTCAAGCAGATGCTCGTCAACACCCCAGGCATTCCCGCCAAGGGAGCAGACGCCGATCCGTTCGCTCCGCTGGGCGAACAGTGGGTGCCGAGCGGCCAAGCCAAGGGTGGAGTCACCTCCGGCCTGAGCCACCTGCATGCCGATATGTACGAGCTGGAAAACTCTTCCGCGCGTTGCGGACGCCTGCTGGTGCGCGTGATGAAGCATCCGGAAGAGCTGGAAAGCCGCCGTGAGGAAATCATCGATGCGTTGAACGCCACCGCGAAGCCGTATTTCGGTGACCTGAAGGCCATGACCTATCTCGCATGGGCGCAGCGTTTCGCCGATCTCGCTTTCCCGTGGGTAGATGAAACCTATGCCGATCGCTTCCTGCACTTGCTACAGCGTATCGAAGCCCGCGTCACCACGAAGGAAAGCGGCGAATTCGCATCGCTGTTCGCATCCCGTGCCGATGTGGAATCCGATCCGCATGCGGCCATCGCCAAGCTTGCCGAAGCCTATCCGCAAGCTGATGAACTGACCGTCACCCCGATGGATGAAGCTTGGTTCCCGGTGCTCGTGCGTGAATACCCGAAGCCAATGCCGTTCGTGCCCGTCATCGACAACGACCTGCTGCGTTGGTGGGGTCAGGATCAGCTGTGGCAGTCCGAAGACTCCCGTTACTCCGCCGATTCCGTGCGTATTATTCCTGGTCCGATCTCCGTTGCGGGCATCACCACCGTTGACGAACCGGTCGCCGACATTCTTGGCCGTTTCGAAGAGGCCATGGTCAAGCGCGTTTCCGCCGAATCGCCAAGCGCAGACAAAACCGCGTTTGCCCAGCTCGGCGCGGCATCTTCCGCAGAAGAATTCATTCGCAAATCCCCGAACATCTCGTGGGTGGGCCATCTCATGGCAAACCCGGCGTACGGTACCAGCAACGGTGACGCCAACTACGAAATCCGCAAGATTTCCAGCGAAGGAAGCATCGAAAAGTACGATCTCGACATTCATCTCGATACCTACTGGGACAACGATCCTGACGGTGGCGCATCCAAGCACGCCGTACGCGACATCGTCATTCCGCTGAACGTGGACGGCAACGAATCCGGGCTCTTCCCGGTGGTCGACCGCGACCGCCTGCCGGAACACGTGTACCGCATGCTTGCCGACACCGCGGGCATCGGCAACACCGCCATCACCGGCGACAAGCTCACCGCCATGCCCGTTATTGAGCAGGTGGCAGACAAAGCCGCCCATCCGTTCGGACAGGCGCATACCAGCTACACGCTGTCCGCCAACCTCGGTTTCGACCATGAGGCCGCCACCGGCGGCGCGCTGCCGAGCAATCTGGTGCCGTCGCGCATCGCACCGGACGCACTCGTCGGACCGGCATGGCCCGCCATCTACGCGGCCCTCGGCTCCGTGTACGTCAACGGCTTCCCGGTCATCGAAGGCCTGCTCAACGCAGTGCATCTCGACCATCTCATCGAACTGGAAGTCAGCGAAGACGAGCTGCTCAAGCACACTGGCGAACAGATCGCACTGACCAGCTGGGCCGAAAACTACTTCGAATCGGCATCCGGCCGTGTGGTGACCATCCACGTCACCCACAGCGCACAAGACGGCACCGTGCTTGCCAACGAAACCGAGCGTTTCGCCATCCGTGGCCGCGCATATTCCGACGCACTGCCGCCGGAAGCGCCGGACTACGGCGGAATCGAAGCGGAAATCGAAAGCACTCCGCGCCGACTGCTGCGCCGCGTCAAGGTGACCGCTCCGCACGAGATGACCGCTTTCGCCCGTACTTCCGGCGATTTCAACCCGATCCACACCTCGCATCGTGGCGCTGCCGTTTCCGGTCTTGCGGCACCGCTCGTGCACGGCATGTGGCTCTCCGCAACCGCGCAATACGCGGTGCAGGCGCTTGACGGCAAGGGTGCGCACTACGAAATCGCAGGCTGGACCTACAACATGTACGGCATGGTGCAGCTCGACGACGAAGTGGAAATCTCCGTCGAGCGTGTCGGACGCGTGGCACACTCCGGCATGGTGCTCGAAGTGACCAGCCGCATCGACGGCAATATCGTGTCCCGTGGCACCGCCATCGTGCGTGCGCCGAAGTCCGCCTTCGTCTACCCGGGCCAGGGCATACAGCAGCAGGGCATGGTGCTCGACGAGCGTGCCAAGTCCCCGGCCGCACGAGACGTGTGGGAGCGTGCCGACAAGGTGACCTGCGAGAAGCTTGGATTCTCGATCCTCGCCGTCGTGCGTGACAATCCGAAGGAACTGACCGCCAACGGCGTGACCTACCGCCATCCGGAAGGACTGCTCAACCTGACCCAGTTCACGCAGGTGGCGCTCGCCACCGTGGCATTCGCCCAGACCGCACGTCTGCGCGAAGCCGGCGCCGACATTTGGCCGGCCTATTTCGCGGGCCACTCGCTGGGCGAGTACAACGCGCTGAGCTCCTTCGCAGGCGTGATTCCGCTGGAAACCGTGATCGAACTCGTGTTCCACCGCGGTTCCACCATGCACCACCTCATTCCGCGTGACGAGAAGGGTCGCTCCAACTACCGCATGGGTGCGCTGCGTCCGAACCAGTTCGGTGTGGGCGACGACGGCGTGCGCGAATACGTCGAATCCGTTTCGAAGGCTTCCGGCGAGTTCCTGCAGATCGTGAACTACAACCTGGCTGGCCAGCAGTATGCCGTGGCAGGCACCATCGCCGGTCTGAAGGCGCTGAAGGCCGATTCCGACCGCCGCGTAGCCGAATATGGCGGCAAGCCGGCATTCATGCTGGTGCCGGGCATCGATGTGCCGTTCCATTCCACGCTGCTGCGCAAGGGTGTGCCGGAATTCCGCGACAAGCTTGACGCGCTCCTGCCGCAGACCATCGATTACCGTGGTCGCTTGGTCGGACGCTACATTCCGAACCTGGTTGCGGCTCCGTTCGAAATGACGAGGGAATTCGCAGCCAAGATTCTCGAAGTCGTGCCGTCCGAGCGCATTCAGGCCGCTTTGGATGATCCGCAGATTTGGGATTCCTATGCTGCTGATGATCAGAAGCTCGGTCGATTGCTGCTTACGGAACTGCTGTCTTGGCAGTTCGCCTCCCCGGTGCGTTGGATTGAGACGCAGGCTCTGCTGTTCGGTTCCGCCGAGCAGGGCGGTCTTGGTGTGGAAGAGTATGTTGAGGTTGGTCTCGGCAATGCTCCGACACTCGCCAATCTTGGTGCCAAGACGTTGCGTCTGCCACAGTTTGCCGGTCGCGATGTGACGGTGTACAACGTTGGTCGCGATGAGGGCCGCGTATATATGACCGATTCCGATTCGTTGGTTCCGGAAGAAGATGCCGACGATTCTGCAGTTGCGGCTGCGGCCTCTTCTGCGGCTGCTGCTCCGGCTGTTGCCTCAGCTCCTGCGGCGGCTCCTGCAGCCGTTGCGGAAGTTCCGGTTGCCGCAGCTTCCGCTGGCGCTCCGTCTGGTGCCGCCGTTGCGGATATTCCATTCAAGGCATCCGATGCGATCGCCACATTGCTGGCTTACTCGGCCAAGGTTCGCCCCGATCAGATCGGCGAAAGCGATACCACCGATACGCTGACTAATGGCGTGTCTTCCCGCCGTAACCAGTTGCTTATGGACATCAGCTCCGAACTGGGCGTGGCTTCCGTGGACGGAGCCGCCGAAGCGACCGTCAAGGCGCTGAGCGCTTTGGTCAACAAGGTCGCTCCGAACTACAAGGCGTTCGGTCCGGTGCTGTCTGACATCGTGCGCGACCGTGTGCGTGGCATGTTCGGTGCCGCCGGTGTGAAGCTCGGCCAGATCACCAAGCGTGTGACCGATACATGGCAGCTTGGTGAAGGGTGGACTTCCCATGTGGTGGCTGCGCTCGTGCTCGAAACCCGTGAGGGGGCCAGCTCTCGTGGCGGTGATCTTGCCTCGTTGAGCACGGATGCCGCTTCCAATGCGGCCGCCGCCAACGCGCTGATCGACGCGGCCGTGCAGAAGGTTGCCGCCGACAAGGGCATCGCCGTTGCCATGCCGAGCGCTGGTGGCGCAGCTGGCGGGGCTGTGGTTGATTCCGCCGCTTTGGACGCGTTCGCGGCCAAGGTGACCGGTGCCGACGGCGTGCTCGCCTCCACCGCCAAGTTCGTGCTGAACCAGCTGGGCGTTGCCGCTCCGGTTGCCGAAGAAACTGCTGATGAGAACGCGGCTGTTGTGGCTGCGGTCGAAGCCGAACTCGGTGCTGACTGGCCGAAGCAGGTCGAACCTCGTTTTGACGAGCGCAAGGCCATTCTGTTCGACGATCGTTGGGCATCCGCACGTGAGGATCTGGCACGCGCCTACTACAACAACGATGAATCCGCATTGAACGGTAGCTTCATCGGTCTCGGCAAGACCATTGCCGACGAAGCCGCCTGGTATGCAGGCAAGAGCGACAACGCGGATCTGAAGGCCGCATTCAATCGTGTCGCTGCCGAAGCAGGAGAAAACGCTTCCGAATCGGCGGAAACCAGCCGTTTCGCTGGAGATATCGCCGTGGTGACGGGCGTGGCTCCGAACTCCATCGCAGCCCAGGTGGTCAACGGCCTGCTTGCAGGCGGTGCGACCGTGGTGGCCACCTCGCACAGCTTCAAGCCAAGCGTGAAGGCATGGGCCAAGCAGACCTACCGTGAGCATGCGGCCGGTGACGCCAAGTTGTGGCTGGTTCCTGCGAACCTGTCAAGCTACCGTGACGTGGACGCGTTGGTCACTTGGGTCGGCAATGTGCAGAAGAAGACTTCCGGTGCGACCACCACGATTCTCAAACCTGCTTACGAGCCGAGCCTGTTCTTCCCGTTCGCGGCTCCGCCGGTGCATGGCAGCCTCGCCGATTCCGGCGAACTGTTCGAATCCCAGGCTCGCCTCATGCTGTGGGGTGTTGAGCGTGCGATTGCCGGACTTGCGAAGATCGGTGCCGACACCGATGTGCAGCATAAGTTGCATGTGGTGTTGCCGGGATCGCCGAACCGCGGTATTTTCGGCGGCGACGGTGCCTACGGCGAAGTGAAGAGCGCGTTTGATGCGATTGTGAACCGTGCTCGCGCCGAAAAGGTGTGGTCGAGCCGTGTGACCTTCGCCCATCCGAAGATCGGCTGGGTGCGCGGCACGGGCTTGATGGGCGGCAATGATCCGCTGGTCGAAGTGGTGGAGCGTCACGGTCTGAAGACCTATTCCACCGCCGAAATCGCGGTAGAACTGCTGAACCTTTCCACCCGCGAATCCCGTATCGAAGCAGCCAAGGCCCCGCTCGACGTGGATCTGACCGGCGGACTCGGCAACGAGCCGATCGACATCAAGGCACTGCGTGCGGAAGCCATGGAAGACGCGGCCCAAGCGGAAGCGGCGAATGCCAAGAACGCAATCGCAAGCAACGAATCCGATACCGCGGCCAAGACGCTCATCAAGGCGCTGCCAAGCCCGCGTGCTCCGCGTCAGGCCAAGGTCGATCTTGCCGATTGGCAGAACGTCAGCGCACGTCCGGAAGACGAAATCGTCATCGTGTCCGTGGGTGAACTTGGCCCATGGGGCTCCGGCCGCACCCGTTTCGAAGCCGAACTCGGCATCCATTCCGACGGCCAGGTGGATCTGTCTGCCGGCGCGGTGCTCGAACTGGCATGGAATATGGGCCTGCTGACGTGGAACGACAGCCCCAAGCCGGGCTGGTACGACGTTGATGGCAACCTCGTGCCTGAGGAGGATATCGCGGAACGTTACCATGACGAGGTCGTGGCCCGTTCCGGCGTGCGTCCGTTCGACGAAGGCATGGGCAACGACTACAAGGACGGCACCGACGAGGAAGAGGCCGAGGTGTTCCTTGACCACGATGTGACCTTCTCGGTTCCGACTCGTGAGATTGCCGAAGAGTACGTCAAGCTTGATGAAGCGCACACCAGCTTCGCGGCCGATGCGGAATCCGGCGAATGGAACGTGACCCGCCATGCCGGCTCCATGATTCGCGTGCCTCGTCGCGCGGCCATGACCCGTACGGTCGGCGGCCAGTTCCCGAAGGGCTTCGATCCGGTCAAGTGGGGTATTCCGGCTTCCATGGTCGGCGACGTCGACAAGATCGCCTTGTGGAACATCGTTACTACGGTCGACGCCTACCTGTCCGCAGGCTTCACGCCGACCGAAATCCTCGAGGCGGTGCATCCGTCGATGGTGGCCTCCACGCAGGGCACCGGTTTCGGTGGCATGGCGTCCATGCGCAAGCTGTACTTGGATCGCTTCCTCAACCATGAGATTCCGACCGACATTCTGCAGGAGGCTCTGCCGAATGTTGTCGCAGCCCACGTGATGCAGTCCTACATCGGCGGCTACGGCAATATGGTTCAGCCGGTTTCCGCCTGCGCCACGGCTGCCGTCTCCCTTGAAGAGGGTGCCGACAAGATCGCGCTCGGCAAGGCTGACTTCGTGGTCACCGGTGCGATCGACGACATCGGTGTGGAATCCGTGATCGGCTTCGGCAACATGAACGCCACCGCCAATTCGGAGGAAATGTACGCCAAGGGCATCGACGCGCGCTTCTTCTCCCGTGCCAACGATCGTCGTCGTGGCGGATTCGTGGAATCCCAGGGCGGCGGCACCATCCTGCTGACCCGTGGCGATATCGCGTTGAAGCTCGGCCTGCCGGTTGCCGGCGTAATCGGATTCGTGCACTCCTACGCCGACGGCGCGCACACTTCCATTCCGGCTCCGGGCTTGGGTGCGCTTGCAGCGGGCATGGGCGGCAAGGATTCCAAGCTGGTACGCGATCTGGCCCGTCTTGGCGTCACCCCGGACGACATCGCCGTGGTTTCCAAGCACGATACGTCCACCAACGCCAACGATCCGAACGAGTCCGAACTGCACAACACGTTGGCCCACGCCATTGGCCGCGCCGACGGCAACCCGCTGTTCGTGATCTCGCAGAAGACGCTTACCGGTCATGCCAAGGGCGGTGCCTGCATCTTCCAGGTCAACGGTCTGACCCAGCTGTTCAAGTCCGGCGTGATTCCGGCCAATGCCGCCCTTGACTGCGTTGATCCGAAGCTCATGCGCGACGACCACATGGTCTGGCTGCGCGAACCGTTGAAGGTCGGCTCCGTCAAGGCGGGCCTGGCCACGTCGCTCGGTTTCGGCCACGTGTCCGGCTTTGCGGCGATCGTCAATCCGGGCGCGTTCGAAGCGGCAGTGGCCAACACCGCGGGCGTCGAGGCACTGAATGCATGGCGTGATCGCGCCAACGAGCGTTTGGCTGCCGGCCAGCGTCGCCTTGAGGAAGGCATGATGGGCCGCGCCGCGCTCTACGAGCCGATCGACAACCGTCGTTTCCATGAGGATAGCCGCGGCTACAACGCGCACGAGGTGGAGAAGGCCATGCTGCTCGACCCGAACGCGCGCCTGGGCGTATCCGGCTACTTCGAAGCCTGATTCCCGCGTCTGAGCGCCTGAAATTTCTGGCGCTCAGACGCACGATCATCAAAATCCCGTATCTGTCGCAATCTCAGTATTTCGCGGCAGATACGGGATTTTCATATTCTTGAATCACTCTACTTTCCGTCTGCACGATTTCCGTTTGGTGCCGTATTTTCACTTGTGCAGACGCGAAACGAGGGGCGCACAATGCGGGTGGCAGAGGATGAAGCGCTTAGGTAGGATGGTGTCCTTGCATGAAAACGAAGTGTCGCCCGCCTGTTTCGCGGAAATCGACATGGTTCGTTTCTTCCTGAAAACTTTCGAAAGGCTGGAAAATGCTGGGTTTAGGGCATGACGTCGTGGATGTGCCTGCGTTCGCCGAGCAACTGGGCGAACCGGGGTCGCGCATGCGAAACCTGTTCTCCATGCGCGAGCTATGGCAGACCGCTCAACGTGTGCAGGTCAAAAGGGACGGTGAGGCGGTGCATCTTGCGGCCCGATGGGCGGGCAAGGAAGCTTTTCTCAAGGCGTGGTGCGAAGCGATTTCACGCAGGGCAAATGCCGATGGAGACATTGCCTATCCGTACACGCTCGACGATTTTCCTTGGGCGCGCATCGAAATACTTGACGATTCCCACGGCGTGCCCCGTGTCATGCTCTCGCCCGAGGTGCGACGCAAGTTGCGGCAATCGTTGGGATTGCCGGTTGATGGGGATGATCAATCGTGCGCAATCCATATTTCCATGAGTCATGACGGATCCGTCGCATCCGCGGTGGTGACGATAGAAGCGTGACCGCAAGTGATTGCGTCAATCGATTGACGTCAATCGCGACAACACCTCGAACCGGTTTGATAAAACCGTAAAATCACGCTACACTGGTGCCAACGTCGTGGCAACGAACGCTGCGGAATCCAACTCATAACAACGAAGTTCCCTGGGAAGAGGAGTCAAGGAATGGCACGGTCCAAATCCGACAAAGCATTTGACGAGCGCGTCGCACAATATAGTGAGGAACTGCGCGAACTATTGACGGATCTGTATGGGGAGCAGGCCGACGAAGCCTTCCGCAACCTCACCGAGCTGATGGCCAAAGCCCACGATGCGCGCCCCGCCGATCTGAAGCGTCTCGACACCAAGCGTCTCGCCGATCCGGAATGGTACAAGCGCGGCAACATGTTCGGTATGACCATGTACACCGATCTGTTCGCCGGGGATCTGAAGAAACTCGCCGACAAAGTGCCGTACCTGAAGGAACAGAAACTCACCTATCTGCACCTGATGCCACTGCTGAAAATGCCGCATCCGCAGAATGACGGCGGTTACGCAGTGGAGGATTTCGACACCGTCGACCCGTCGCTCGGCACCAACGAAGACCTCGCCGCGCTCACCAAGAAACTGCGTGCGGCGGGCATCAGCCTGTGCCTCGACTTCGTGATGAACCACACCGCATCCAGCCATCGCTGGGCCAAAGCCGCTCAAGCGGGCGATCCGAAATATCAGGACTACTACTACTGCCACGACGACCGCACCATCCCCGACCAGTATGACGCCGTGGTGCCGGAAGTCTTTCCGGCCACCGCGCCCGGCAACTTCACCTGGAACGAGCAGATGCACAAGTGGGTGCTCACCTCGTTCTATCCGTTCCAGTGGGATCTGAACTACCGCAACCCGAACGTGCTCGTGTCGGTGCTCTCCAGTGTGCTTGGCCTCGCCAATCTTGGCGTCGAAGTGTTCCGCATCGACGCGGTGCCTTACATCTGGAAGGAACTCGGCACCAACTGCCGCAATCTGCCGCAAGTGCACGCCATCGTGCGTATGCTGCGCATCGTGCTCGAATGCGTCTGCCCGGCCGTAGTGCTGAAGGGCGAAGTGGTGATGGCCCCCAAGGAGCTTGCCGCCTACTTCGGCACGCCGGAAAAGCCGGAATGCCACATGCTTTACAACGTGTCGATCATGGTGAATCTGTGGAGTGCGCTTGCCAGTGGGGACGTGCGCCTGCTCAAAGACCAGCTCGACAAGCTTAACGCGCTGCCGGAGAACTGCTGGTTCGTCAACTACCTGCGCTGCCATGACGACATCGGCTGGGGCTTGGACGAGCCGGTGGAGGAGAGCCTCGGCATCGACCCGCTCAAGCATAAGGAATTCCTGTACCACTTCTACGAGGGATCGGTGCCTGGCAGCTGGGCTATGGGAGAGCTGTACAACTACGACGAGGCATCGAAGGACGCGCGCAGCTGCGGCACCACGGCCAGCCTGTGCGGTGTGGAACGTGCGCTGATCACGCATGACAAGCCGCTGCTCGACATTTCGATGAAACGCGATCTGATGATGCATTCCGCCATGTCGTTCCTGCGTGGCTTCCCCATGCTGAGCTGCGGCGACGAAATCGTGCAGCTCAACGGCTGGGAATACAAGGAGGATCCCGATCGCGTCGAGGATTCGCGCAATCTGCATCGCAGCCCCTTCAATTGGGAGAATGCGGCCAAGCGCAAGCAGGCGGGCACGCTGCAGAAGCAGATGTGGGACGGTTTGAAGAGCGTTCGTGAGATGCGCGACGATCCCGCGTTCGCTCCGGAAGCATGGGTCACTACTTGGGATGCGCATAATGATGCGGTTCTTGCGGTGGTGCGCCACGTTGAAGGACGTACGGTATTGGGATTGTTCAATTTCTCGTCCGCACGTCAGATCGCGCGTCTTGATTCGGACGGCGATATCGAGCTTCCTGCCGAAGTTGCGTTGGAGCCGTACCAGGTTTGCGTGGTCGAAAAATAATTATTACGATTTCGACTTGCGATTGTTGAGGGAGTGTGTATAATGGCTCGAGTCGTTTCGTGTTGGCTTCGGCTGGCATAGACGGTGCGCGGATGTAGCTCAATGGTAGAGCCTCAGTCTTCCAAACTGATTACGCGGGTTCGATTCCCGTCATCCGCTCCACACAATCGTTAGAGAAGAAGAAAGGCGTGCTTGACGGCACGCCTTTTGCATACCTGCCGTACGATTGCTTCGACGACTGGGTATGCTGGACGTGTCGTGACAGCGGTGCGACAATCGCAATACAACGGAGCGGGTATGGCACAAACGCAAGGCAACAAGGTGACGGAAGTCGTCGACGGCGTGGTCGAACAGGTCGACGTTTCCAAGCATCCAACGGCATCCATTGAGGCGTCCGATCTTTCCTTGGCCGATATCGAACGGCGCAAATCGCATCCGGGGCATTGGGCGCTGTTCATCGCGCTGGTGCTGGTGGCTTTGATCGCGCCTTACTGGTGGGGACGTGTCATCGCAGTCAAGGATGCGGCTTGGATGGTGGCCAATCTCAGCTTCCTCGATCCCAAAGGCGTGGCGCTGATTTCGTGGACGGTCACCATTATGGCGATGGCCGGTTTGGGATTGATGGTTGCGGATGTGAAGAAATGGCTGTGGGGCACGGTTTTCGTGGTGGGACTCGCCGCCGAACAGTTCGTCGCCGGCGTATGTCTGCTGAGCTTCAACTTTTGGAACGCCACCTACGTGATGTACGGCGATTCCTCAGGGCTGGCCAACGCGGCGAACCTTGGCATTATCGCAGCCGGATGCGGTGTCGCCTTCTATGCGGTGCTCTGGGTCGGATTGCTGGTATGCATCAAAAAGGAATCGAAATTCAATGTGCTGACGCGCAGTTGGGCATCGTTCCTGCTGTTCTTCGCGATTGAGATCATCGCGCTCGCCGTGGTGTTGTTCGGAGGTCTGCTGAACGTGGTCTGATCCGCCATTTGTTGTGGATTCGATTTGGTCTGCCCTTCGTGTATGATTTCCCCTTGGCGTGTTTCGCCCGCGGATAGAGAGCGCGCCGGTATTGGGCCGGCAGCACCGCGCAGCAATATAAGGAGGATGCCGTGGCACTTACGGCTGAGGAAAAGCAGGAAATCATCAAGACCTACG